>ENA-ORMS01000031-ORMS01000031.1-human-gut-metagenome-genome-assembly--contig:-NODE-31-length-154618-cov-13.644216_pt1 | contig 154618 bp, 130 predicted proteins | sample MGYA00242104_ERZ508997 | MGnify/ENA primary metagenome ERZ508997 (study PRJEB26280, sample SAMEA2338704) | human gut metagenome | biome: human gut; feature: human-associated habitat; material...
TGCGCTTATTGGAGACTTTCTTTTCATCGAATATAAGCATAGAGGAAAGAAAAGACATAATTGTGAATGAGTTTAGTATACCTTACTCGAACGATATCGAAAGGAGCGTGGATGCCATGTGTAATGCAAGTCAGGGTATAAGGAATGAGGCGATGCGCCAGGGAGTGGAAAAAGGCAAAATAGAAGGCAAAATAGAAGCATACATGGATATGGGGCTTACAGCTGATGATATCAGCCAGAAAATGGGGATATCAAAAGATATGGTTTGCGATATAATAAATTCGCTCACTGTGACAGTCTAGAGAATATCATTGTAAAATATAAAGACCGCCGACTCGTGGATAAAGATGCGTGAAATATCACATGTGAGTTGGTGGGCTTTTTTTCACTGTTGTAAATAGTAAAAAAATAATGTAGTATATATTAGTTTAAAGATAAGAAGTAAGAAAATATGTAATTGAAGTGAGAGGTACATATGAAAGAGAAGAGAGTAGATTCTAATATTAAAAAAGAACAAAATCGTAAAGAGAAAAATGTAAATCAGATAAAAGATCCAAAGCAAAACGAATCTGATAGCAACAAAAAACAGCTCACAGGCGATATCGGGGAAAATAAGATGGGCGTGATGTCTGTGGGGAAACTTCTGATGTCTATGTCTCTGCCTATGATCATTTCAATGCTTTTCCAGGCGATGTACAATGTTGTTGACAGTGTGTTCGTGTCAAGATATAGCATGGATGGACTAACTGCAGTATCCACGGCATTCCCTATACAAAATTTGATGATCGGCGTGTTTTCGGGACTTGGTGTTGGATTCAATGCATTTATATCAAAGGCTCTCGGAGAAAAGAAATTTGACAGGGCAAATGAGGTTGCAAGACAGGGAATATTCCTTGAGGCGGTAGGTTATATAATATTCCTGATAATAGGCTTGTTCTTTGCCAGAACATTCATGGTGAGTCAGACAGATGATGTACAGGTTATCCAATATGGAACTGAGTACTTGGAGGTATGTTGTTGCTGTGCGTTTGGAATTGCGTTCCAGATGACATTTGAGAGATTACTTCAATCGACGGGACGTACAATGTACAGTATGATAACACAGATACTTGGTGCTGTTATCAATCTTATACTTGATCCGATCATGATATTTGGACTGCTGGGATGCCCTAGGATGGGCGTTAAGGGCGCTGCCATAGCAACAGTGTGTGGTCAGTGTATAGCCGGAACGCTTGCGATGATATTTAATATCAAGAAAAATCCTGATCTTCATATTACACTAAAGAGTTTCAGACCACACGGAGAGATAATTGGTAAGATACTTAGTGTCGGCGTACCTTCGGTCATAATGGTTGCGATAGGTTCAGTGATGAACTATTTTCTGAATCGTATACTGTTTTCATTTTCAAAACTGGCGGTTGCAGTATTTGGAGCATATTTTAAGGTTCAGAGTATGGCGTTCATGCCTGTATTTGGATTGAATAACGGAATGATACCGATAATATCATACAATTATGGAGCGATGAAGCCGGACAGAATGAAGCGTACTATGAAGCTTGGTGTCATGGTGGGCTGCTCTATCATGTTGTTCTGTCTTGTTATCATGCAGATTTTTCCGGGACAGATCCTAAAAATATTTGATGCCACTGACGAAATGCTTTCCATGGGTATACCGGCTGTCAGGATCATGAGTACGGCGTTTATATTTGCAGGATTTTCGGTTACTTGTTCAGGAATGTTCCAGGCTGTAGGAAAGGGTGTGTACAGTATGATAGTATCCATGGCGAGACAGCTATTTGTCATACTGCCTGTGGCGTATTTCTTATCAAAGGCTATGAACAGTGTGAATGGTGTGTGGGCGGCGTTCCCGATTGCAGAGATTTTCAGTGTCGCAATATCACTGATACTCCTTATCAGGGTGTATAAAAAGATAGTAAAGCCACTTGAAAATGGACAGATGGTCTGAACTTACGGGTAAAAGTGACATACGTAGAATAAAAAAATGATATGCGCAGAACAAATGTAGATATATCACGTGGCATTTGAATTGTAATAGAATAATATATAGTAGTAAAATTTTTATGTCAGATTGCAGAAATTGAAATGAAAAGAGAACGGATATGGGAAAGCTTATATATATGGATCATGCAGCGACAACGGCGGTGAGACCGGAAGTGCTCGATGCCATGCTGCCTTATTTTACAGAAAAATATGGTAATCCTTCAAGTGTGTATACATTTGCGTCTAGGAATAAGGATGTCATAAATGTATCGAGGGATATAATTGCCGATTCGATCGGAGCAAAGTCCGAGGAGATATTTTTCACTGGTGGCGGTTCAGAGTCAGATAACTGGGCACTTAAAGCAGCCGCTGAAGCGTTTTCAGAAAAGGGCAGGCATATCATCACGACAAAGATAGAGCATCATGCTATATTGCATACGTGTCAGTATCTTGAAAAACAAGGGTTTGACGTGACGTATCTTGATGTGGATGAGAAAGGTATGGTTGATACAGGCAGACTGGAAGCTTCCATAAGGCCTGATACAATCCTTATATCGGTTATGACGGCGAATAATGAGATAGGCACTATCGAGCCGGTGAGCAGGATTGGTGCGATAGCCCATGAACACGGAATACTCTTTCATACAGATGCGGTTCAGGCATATGGACAGATTCCTCTGGATGTAAATGCCATGAATATTGATATGCTCAGTTGCAGCGGCCACAAACTGAATGGCCCGAAGGGGGTAGGCTTTCTGTATGTGAGAAGTGGCGTGAAGATTGGCAGCTTTATTCATGGAGGACAGCAGGAGCGTGGAAGGCGTGCAGGCACGGAAAATGTGCCTGGAATCGTTGGTATGGGAAAGGCTGCGGAACTGGCTGTTCTTTCTATGAATGAGAGGATGGGCAGAGAGACGGAGATAAGGGATCACATGATCCGCCGTATAATGGCTGAGATACCATACTCAAGGCTCAATGGACACGAATCAGAAAGACTGCCTAACAATATAAATATTAGTTTTCAGTTTGTTGAGGGGGAGACGATACTCATCATGCTTGATATGGCGGGAATATGTGCATCTGCCGGTTCTGCATGTACATCTGGTTCCGTAGATCCATCGCATGTCCTGACAGCAATCGGCCTTCCAAAGGAGATCTCACACGGGGCTGTGAGACTTACGCTTGGATACGAAAACACCATGGAGGAAGGGGACTTTGTGGTTGACAATCTGAAGAGAATTGTTGAGAATCTCAGAAATATGTCCCCTGCATATCAGGATTTCATAAAGAGAAATCAGTGATTTACAAACAAATATCTCAATTGTATAATTTTATTTGTAACTTAAAAAGATTAGGATTGTTTGCTGCGCTGCGTATGGATGGCGGGATATGACCTGTTGTTTTGCAGGATCTGCGGCAAGGGGATAGATATGCTTGATTTAAATAGAAAGACAGTATGTGTAGGAATGTCAGGGGGGGTCGATTCTTCTGTAGCCGCATTGCTTTTAAAAGAGCAGGGGTACAATGTGATCGGTGTCACCATGCAGATATGGCAGGACGAGGACAGAGATGTTGTAAGTGCCCATGCCGGGTGCTGTGGACTTTCTGCTGTGGATGATGCCAGAAGAGTTGCGTCACAGCTTGATATTCCGTACTATGTTATGAATTTCAAAGAGGAATTCAAGAAATATGTGATAGATTATTTTGTTGATGAATACAGGCAGGGCAGGACCCCGAACCCGTGTATTGCCTGCAACAGATATGTGAAATGGGAGTCTCTGCTCACCAGATGCATGGCGATAGGCGGGGACTATATAGCCACAGGACACTACGCAAGAATTATCAGTCTTCCAAATGGCAGATATACATTGCAGGAGGCAAAGGGGATTGAGAAGGATCAGACTTATGCACTGTATAATCTGACCCAGGAACAGCTTGCGAGAACGCTTATGCCTGTTGGTGAATACAGTAAGCCTGAGATAAGAAGGATAGCAGAGGAGCACGGACTTATGGTTGCCCATAAGCCTGACAGTCAGGATATTTGCTTTGTTCCTGACGGTGATTATGCAGGATATCTTGAGAATGAGGCAGGACTTCCTTCAAGTCCGGGGGATTTTGTTGATGTGACCGGCAAAGTTATAGGCAGGCACAAAGGAATAATCCACTATACGATTGGACAGAGAAAGGGACTTGGCCTTGCCATGGGGCATCCTGTATTTGTGGTTGATATCATACCGGAGACAAATCAGGTTGTGATCGGAGAAAATGGTGATGTGTTCTCTGACAGACTGGTCTGCAACCGGCTCAACTTTATGTCTATAGAAGATCTGACAGAACCTATGCATGTGAAAGCCAAGATAAGATACAATCACAAAGGAAGTATGTGCACGATCAGAAAGATAGGTGATGATCTTGTTGAGGCGGTATTTGATGAACCTGTAAGAGCTGTGACCAAAGGACAGGCAGTTGTTTTCTATGAGGGCGATCATGTACTTGGCGGTGGAAGTATTTGTTAGGAGGAATATAATATGGGTAGACAGAAGATTTTGAATTACTACAAAAAGAAGGGTCGTATATCTATAGCACTTGGCCTGCCGATGGCTGTCGCATGTTTTTTTATGCTTAAATCTTTTTTTGAAGATGACGTAGAAATTTCTTATGTGATGCTTATAGGACCTATGTTTCTCATATTTGTTTTTGCCTTACTGTTTGGAATATATCTTGTGCTCAATCCCGGAAAACAGGCAAAGAAATTTGGCAATGACAAGATCCTTGATATGGCAGATGAGCTGTATGATGATCTGCAGTATGATGATGGATACATCAAACTCTCCGAGAATATAATTGCAACTGATTGGAAACGCCCTCAGCTGGCATACAGATGGGACGTATATCTCATTACAGACCATATGATACCTGGCTCAAAATATACGAGCGATAATTATTTTTACGTTCTGTATACAAGGAATGATAGAAATTCGCTGTTCGTCAATATTAACCATCTTAGTAAAGAGGAGAGAAAAAAGCTTCTCAGAACTTTGCTTGAGAGCTGCCCGAATGCAGTCTATGATAAGCTCAAAGGCCCTGGTGGAAAGAGGTTATATGAGCTTCGTCATATGGATGTACATGATATACCGAACAGTCCGTTTTATGCGGGAGATGACAGAAGGTATAAGAATGATGTTTTCTCAGACAGCTATACGTATATGATGTAGGTGCTGTCTGCGGAATGCAGTGGTTAGTGAGTAGGTTGTATTTGTAAAATTGAACATTAAAACAATATGAAAAGCCAAATGTTGGAACGATATAAACCTTGTCGCTATAATGGTGGTGAAGGATATATATGCTGAGTCCTGACATTTGGCTGTTTTTATAGTTTGATTAAATTTGCTGTATTTGGATTAAATCCGTTGTATTTGGATTAAATCTATTGTAGATGGATTAAATCTGTTGTTATCTGTTTAATATCATTACAGTTGGTTAAATTCCGGTTTTCTGTTCTTGAAGGTGCAGTAGTATTTGTAGCCAAGGGATGTGAGTGCATCTCTTGCATAGGTTTCAAAATCATAACAAAGATATTCCGGTTTGTGGGCGTCTGATCCCACAGTTATGATCTCACCGCCCATTTCCCTGTAGAGTTTTAATATATCCATATGCGGGTGTGCGTAACTCATGTTCTTGTACAGACTTCCTGTGTTGATCTCGATACCTTTGCCCTTTGGGATAATGATCTTGAAGATCTGTTCAAATACATCTATGTAATCAGGAATCCTAAATGCCTTCTCGCCTGAAGGGCAGTATCTGATAACGTAATCAAGATGGCCGTATACATCATAATCGTCGATCAGAGTTACATTCTCGAGGATTGACTCGAAATAGTCTCTGATTGCAGTTACCTCTGTGCGCCCTTCATAGTAGGCCGGATAATATGGATCAAGCCCTCTTACGAGATGTGATGAGCCGATGATGAAGTCAAGCTTGTCTTTATAAGTGTTGGCGATAGCTTTTGCCTTGTCAGCGACAGTATTCATAAGGCCAAGCTCCACGCCGCTTCTCACATCAATTATATCTTTGTATTTGTCATGGATCTTATCAAGTGCAGCAAAGTAAGATTTGAAGTCAAGCTGAAAGTCATATCCGTCTTCAGGGTTGATCGGAAAATCTATATCGTGGTGATCTGTCAAGCATATTTTAGGGATCCCAAGCTGTATAGCTCTCTGGATTATACTGTCCAATGGAGCAGAGGAGTCGCTGGAAAATTCTGAGTGTACATGTGAATCACAAATGATCATTTTATTCATACCTCCTACTACAATATATTTATGGAGAATATCCATTTTGTGCAGATTGTGCGATTCACATTATACCATAGAGAACGTGAAAAAATATATGAAATATGGATATTGAGGAAACTTGTTATTATTGTACTGAAAGATTCATTCTTATTGATCCGGATATATCATAATTGGACTAGCTTTTTATTATTATCGAGTTGGATATCTTGTTAGTGGATTATGTGATTTATTATTATCGAGTTGGATATCTTGTTAGTGGATTATGCGATTTATTATTATCGAGCTTTATATCTCATAATTAAACTATGTATTTTATCATTATCAAGCTGGGACTCGGTGGTATGGCCTGATCTAAATATATTGATAACGTTGAGTTTTTGTCTTTTTTGTCTTGATTGTGATTATAATATATAAAATTTTATCTTTTTCAATAAAAAAGAGCTGAAAGTGATAATTATTAGGATGATTTTAACTTTTTAGGTGATTTCAAGAAAAAAGATAAAAAGTTGTACTTTTAAATTTGCAATTATCACAAAAAGTGAAAATGATATAGATTCTCACTGATTGTAACAATGATATAGATTCTCACTGACTGTAATTCGGATTGATTCATAAAGGTGAAGAATCACATATAGCGTATTTTCATGCTGAAGACAGTTCATGGAGAATATGCTGTGTACAGAAAGTGCATATGTACCGAATATGCTATATACAGAATATGTCCTGCAGAGAATGCATTATGTAAATATAAGCTGAAGTGCGCTGTATATATAATAATTACATGCTTAGGATGGTGTTATGTATCGATATATTTTATTATTTATTAGTATAATTTGTAATAATGACTTTGTGTATTTTGGATAAACGGTAACTAAAAAAATGAGATTAAGGCTTGAAATTTATAGCCAAAGAATGTATGATTAGCTTGTGTATTTAACACGATTTATTTGTCACGTTCCTGCGTGGCAGATTGATAAATACTTTTATTATATTTCAAAAACCTAGGAGGAATAAAAAATGGCAGTAAAAGTAGCAATTAACGGTTTTGGACGTATTGGTCGTCTTGCATTCAGACAGATGTTCGGTGCAGAGGGTTATGAAGTTGTTGCAATCAACGATTTAACAAAGCCTTCAATGCTTGCAGATCTTCTCAAGTACGATACAGCACAGGGTGGATACTGTGGCAAGATCGGTGAGAACCTTCACACAGTTTCAGCTGATGATGAGGCTAACACAATCACAGTTGATGGTAAGACTCTTACAATCTACAAGGAGGCAGATGCAAACAACCTTCCTTGGGGTAAGATCGGTGTTGATGTAGTTCTTGAGTGTACTGGTTTCTACTGCTCAAAGGAGAAGTCAATGGCTCATATCAACGCAGGTGCTAAGAAGGTTGTTATCTCAGCTCCAGCTGGTAATGATCTTAAGACTATCGTATTCTCAGTTAACCAGGATACATTAACAGCTGATGATCAGATCATCTCAGCAGCTTCATGTACAACTAACTGTCTTGCACCAATGGCTAAGGCTCTTAATGACTATGCTCCAATCCAGTCTGGTATCATGTCAACAATCCACGCTTACACAGGCGATCAGATGATACTTGACGGACCACACAGAAAGGGCGATTTAAGAAGAGCTAGAGCAGGTGCTGCTAATATCGTTCCTAACTCAACAGGTGCTGCTAAGGCTATCGGTCTTGTTATCCCAGAGTTAAATGGCAAGCTTATCGGATCAGCTCAGAGAGTTCCAGTTCCAACAGGTTCAACAACAATCCTTACAGCAGTTGTTAAGGGTGCTGATGTAACAGTTGATGGAATCAATGCTGCAATGAAGGCTGCTGCTTCAGAGTCATTCGGTTACAACACAGATCCAATCGTTTCATCAGATGTTATCGGTATGAGATATGGTTCATTATTTGATTCAACTCAGACAATGGTATCAAAGATCGCTGATGATTTATATGAGGTTCAGGTTGTTTCATGGTATGACAATGAGAACTCATACACAAGCCAGATGGTTAGAACAATCAAGTACTTCGCAGAGTTAGCATAAGTTATTTCAAGCTATAATTAGCTTTTATAATGTAAGCTCATTTAAAAGTATTTATTAGACCTAATAGAGGGTCCGGTCTACAAGGACCGGGCCCTTTTTTCTTCGTAGGAAGCAATTATGCGTTTCTATGTTCCCGCATAAGAGCGGGTAGGTAGCTGGGCAGAGGACAACTTATAGTTTTCTGTTCTATAACATTATTTAGGAGGAATTAGAAATGTCATTAAACAAGAAATCAGTAGATGATATCAATGTTAAGGGCAAGCGCGTGCTTTGCAGATGCGACTTCAATGTACCATTAAAGAACGGAGAGATTACAGACGAGAACAGACTTGTTGCAGCTCTTCCAACAATCAAGAAGCTTATCGCTGACGGTGGAAAGGTTATCCTTTGTTCACACCTTGGAAAGGTTAAGACTGAGGAAGACAAGCAGACTAAGACTCTTGCACCAGTTGCTAAGAGACTTACAGAGCTTCTTGGACAGGAAGTTAAGTTCGTACCAAGCCTTGAGGTTGTTGATGACACAGTTAAGGCTGCAGTTGACGCTATGAAGGACGGAGAGGTTATCCTTCTTGAGAATACTCGTTTCAGAGCTGAGGAGACAAAGAATGGAGAGGCTTTCTCTAAGGATCTTGCAAGCATCTGTGATGTATTTGTAAATGATGCATTCGGAACAGCTCACAGAGCTCACTGCTCAAACGTTGGTGTTGCTGGACTTGTTGACACAGCAGTAGTTGGTTACTTAATGCAGAAGGAGATTGACTTCCTTGGCAATGCAGTAGAGAACCCAGTTAGACCATTTGTAGCTATCCTCGGTGGCGCTAAGGTTGCTGACAAGCTGAACGTTATTTCAAACCTTCTTGAGAAGTGCGATACACTTATCATCGGTGGTGGTATGGCTTATACATTCCTTAAGGCTAAGGGATATGAGATCGGTAAGTCACTTGTAGACGATTCCAAGATCGATTACTGCAAGGAGATGATGGCAAAGGCAGAGAGCCTTGGCAAGAAGCTTCTTCTTCCAGTTGATACAGTTATGATCGAGGATTTCCCTAACCCTATCGACGATCCAAGCATCAAGACAGAGATATTTGACGCTGACAAGATGCCTGCAGACAAGGAAGGCTGTGATATCGGACCTAAGACTATCAAGCTTTACTCAGACGCAGTTAAGACAGCTAAGACAGTTGTTTGGAATGGACCTATGGGTGTATTCGAGAACCCTGTACTTGCAGCTGGTACAAAGGCAGTTGCAGCAGCACTTGCTGACACAGACGCTACAACTATCATCGGTGGTGGAGATTCAGCAGCAGCTGTAAACCAGCTTGGTTACGGTTCAAAGATGAGCCACATCTCAACAGGTGGTGGAGCTTCACTTGAGTTCCTTGAGGGCAAGGAGCTTCCAGGCGTAGCAGCAGCTAACGACAAGTAATTTATATATCGTATAGATATAAAGATTATAACGGTGGATGCCGGCAGAGTCTCTGACATGTCCGGCATTCATCAAAAAAATACAATATAAGAGGTAGATTGCAATGGCAAGAAAGAAGATTATTGCAGGTAACTGGAAGATGAACAAGACTCCTAGCGAGGCTGTTGAACTTGTAAACCTGTTAAAGGACTTAGTAAAGAATGATGACGTAGATGTAGTATACTGTGTACCAGCTATCGATATCGTACCTGTTGTTGAGGCAACAAAGGGAACAAACGTAGCTGTAGGTGCAGAGAATATGTACTTCGAGGAGAGCGGAGCTTACACAGGTGAGATCTCAGCAGCAATGCTTGTAGATGCTGGTGTTAAGTATGTTATCATTGGACATTCAGAGCGTCGTGATTACTTCAAGGAGGATGATGTTCTTCTCAACAAGAAGGTTAAGAAGGCATTTGAGGCTGGTATCACACCTATTCTTTGCTGTGGTGAGTCACTTGAGCAGAGAGAGCTCGGTGTTACTATGGACTGGATCCGTCTCCAGATCAAGTCAGACCTCGCTGGCGTAACAGCAGATCAGGTTAAGTCAATGGTTATCGCTTACGAGCCAATCTGGGCTATCGGAACAGGTAAGACAGCTACATCAGATCAGGCACAGGAAGTATGTAAGGGAATCCGTGATCTCATCGCTGAGATCTACGATACAGATACAGCTGAGGCAGTAAGAATTCAGTACGGCGGTTCTATGAACGCTGGTAACGCTGCTGAGCTCCTTGCAAAGCCAGACATCGATGGTGGTCTTATCGGCGGTGCTTCACTCAAGGCTGACTTCGGTCAGGTTGTAAATGCTGGAAAGTAATTTTAAACAGGCTAAAATTATATTAGTTTTAGAATAAATCTGATATAGAATATTGAAAGGGATTATCAAGTGTTTTATCACAAGGTAATCCCTTTTGTTTACGCTTAGAAAAACAAGGTGGTATATTTCAGGAACTAAGTATTGTTTTTATGAAATGGGGTTTGCCTGAAATTTATATTCCTATAGTTCGCAGGTGTTAGACCAGTATGTAATTTGAATTGTTCGGTAAAATAACTCTGACTTGGAAATGCGAGAGTCTGTGCTATCTGGGCAGGGCTATAATCAGAGTACATGAGCATGTTCCTTGCAGTATCAAGTTTTAGCATTTTTATATAATGTCCGATATTATCCCCGGTCTCTTTTTTGAACAGTCTTGACAGGTATGACGGGGTGAGCTTGACACGTTTTGCCAGAATCTCAACAGTGATCCTGGTATGCAGATGATCGTATATGTAGTCTATACATTCTGCGACCGGTTTGGAGCATATGAAATTTTTCTTAAGGTTTCGCATCTTTTTTGCATAGTCTATGCACATGAACGCATGTAATTCAGATATATCCTCCACAGACTTCATTGTATCTGACTTTTTTATATAAAAATCACTGAGATTGTAAGCTGTTGCCACATCAAGACCACCTTCAATACAGTATCTTGCAACAAGGGCTGTTGTTATAACGAAATGATATCTTATGTTGTTGACGGGATTTTCGGATAATATACCAAGTCCTTTTTTATCCTTAAGTGGTGAGGCTTTACACAATTCTTTAACCTGTTCTGTATCTCCGTTTTGTATTATTGAGTAAAATTCAAGTTCAGGGTTATAGGGCGCTCTGTTGGTTGAATCTTCGCGTCTTATAAATTCCTGGTAGAATATTTCCTTTGAGTATTTCATATGTGTATAAATCCTTTCCGGTGAATTGTGCCTGAGTGAATATTTCAGTTAATCCCTCTATAATATATCATGTAAACGATATAAAAAGCAATAAAACGATATATAACAAATGTGTAAGATGTTATTATCAAAGTACTTTATAAAGATGCGACGTCGTGAATATTATCATTTTATTTTTGGAGAGGAGTATTTTATGAGAAGGTTAAAACAGCTTGTGGCTATGATGCTTGTCGTTTGCATGTTGATCACTCTGTGTCCATCAGATGTTAGCGCTGCAACATCAAAAGCTGCGGTAAAGTCTGTAACCGTGACAAATCTTGTCACAAATAAACTTGTACTAAAAAAGGGTACAAAGTTTCAGGTGAAACCTAGAGTTGTAGTTACAGGCAAAATCAGTAAAAAAGTAACATATGTATCATCAAATAAGAAGATAGTTACAGTTGACAACAAGGGTGTTGTCAAAGCGGTAAAATCAGGAAAAGCGGTTGTAGCAGTAAAGAGTGCTGCAAACCCAAAGGTAATGTACAAGTTTATTGTTTATGTTGGGGTTCCTACGAAGACTGTTACATTGTCTGCAAAGGCTGTGAATATGTTTAAAGGAACCAGCAGGACGTTAAAAGCTTCAATTGCTCCAAAGAATGCCACATATAAGGGAATTCTGTGGTCATCATCAAATAAAAGAATAGCAACAGTTTCCTCGAAAGGTGTTGTAAAAGCAGTTAGGGTTGGAACAGTATATATAACTGCGAAGGCTAAGGATGGAAGTGGTAAATATGCAAGATGTAAGATTACAGTAAAACAGCCAGTTACTTCTATCAAGCTTTCAGTGGCAACACTCACTATCACAGAGGGAAGCAGTAAAACTCTTACAGCTACTGTCGCTCCTGCATCGGCAACCAGTAAGACGTTAAGTTGGACATCGAGCAATAAAAAGATTGCAACGGTTTCAGCAAAAGGCGTTGTGAAGGCTATAGCACCAGGTACAGCTACAATCACAGCAAAAGCTGCTGACGGTTCAGGAAAGAAAGCAACATGTAAAGTGACTGTAAAGAAGAAGGTGACTGTAGAAAATAAATACGAGTCGCAGGGGTATAAGCTCTTATGGCATGATGAATTTGGCGGAACAGAGCTCAACCGTGATATTTGGAATGTTGAACTCCATGAGCCTGGCTGGGTTAATAATGAGCTTCAGTCATATGTTGATTCTGAAGATAATATAAAGGTTAAGAATGGCAAACTTATTATAAGCTCGAAGAAAAAAGTAAATGAGGATGGTTCCATATCATATACATCAGGAAGAGTAAATACACAGAATAAGCAGGATTTCAAGTATGGCAGAGTACAGTTCAGAGCAAAGGTTCCTACAGGTAAGGGTTATCTTCCTGCAGCATGGATGATGCCTACAAATGAGAGTCTGTATGGACAGTGGCCTAGATGTGGTGAGATAGATGTGATGGAGGTTCTTGGAGACAATACATATACAACCTATGGAACGATTCACTATGGCAATCCGCATTCAGAGTCACAGGGAAAATATACACTTTCAAATGGAAAGTCATTTGCGGACAGCTATCATGTATTTACATGCGACTGGGAGCCTGGAAAAATTACGTGGTATGTAGACGGAGTTAAGATGCATGAGGCAAATGACTGGTATTCTACAACTGCCGGAAAAGGTACAGTTACTTATCCGGCACCGTTTGATCAGCCATTCTATGTAATACTCAATCTTGCAGTTGGCGGCAATTGGCCAGGAAATCCGGATGCAGATGCAGATTATATTAACAGTGAGAGCTTATATGTTGATTATGTGAGAGTATACCAGAAGGAGTCTTATGACGAAAATGTGACAAAGCCAGAGCGTGAAGTTATAATTCGTGATCCGGATGAAAATGGCAATTATGTAATAAATGGTGATTTTAGTGAGACCGAGGATCTGGGAGATGCAGAAAACTGGATTTTTATGGCGCAGAATGGCGGCGAAGGAACAGCGGTCATCGAGAACAATACAATCAACATAAATACAATTGATGCAGGAACGGTTGATTACAGCATACAGCTGGTACAGCCTGATATTCCTGTAGAAAAAGGTGCCACATACAAGCTTTCATTTGATGCGTGGGCGGATGAGGCGAGAACAGGTATAATTGATGTCTCAGCGCCAACCAGATCATGGGGAAGATATCTCAAGGATACAAAATTTGATATGACAACAGAGAAACAGACATTTGAGTATGAGTATACGATGACTGATTCATCTGATGACAAGGGAAGAATAGAATTCAACTTCGGCAATCAGGGAAGCGTTGCTGGTGTACATATTGCAAATGTAAAGCTGGTAAAGACAAATCAGACTGAGATAGTTGACAAGAAGACGATCCTCGCTGATGGAAACCTTGTTTACAATGGAGAATTTCAGGAAGGAACAGGAAGACTTGGATATTGGACAGTCAGCAACAATTGCGGTGCTGAGTATAAGGTGACAGGTCTGTCTGACGGAAGAAGATTTTCATACAAGTCATTGGATGAGAGTGTAGATGGCAGCTTCGTATTATCACAGGATGAGCTTGCGTATGCCCCAAATACAAAGTATATACTTAAATTTGATGCTGAGACTGCAACTGAGGGAAAGAATATAATTATCACTACAGGAGATTCAAAGTTTGCTGTAACTCTGGATAAAGGAATTAAGAATTATGTTTACAAGTTTGAGACCGGAGAAGAAGTGACTGACAGTTCAATCAGTATTGATTTTGGTAACAGCGGAGAAGTTCTGTTAGACAATGTGAAGATAATGCAGGATTCACTACTTCTCAATGGGGACTTTTCAGCAGATTTTGCTGGATATGATGTGTATATAGACAGCAGTGCGGATGCAGAGTCTGTTGTGGACAGCCAGAAGGAGGACAATGCTGCTGACTTCACAATAAAGAATTCAGGTGACCAGAACTGGAAGATACAGCTCAAGCAGAATAATATCAAGCTTGAGAAGGGACAGTGGTACAAGCTTTCATTTGATATAAAGAGCTCTGTGTCAAGAACTGTTCAGTATGCAATACAGAGAGATGGAAGCACACATAAGGATAGTACAGGTGCAGAGGACTGGACACCGTATGTTCAGGAGACAGTAAAGCTTGATGCATACGATCAGGCTGATCAGAAATATGTGACTGTTTCAAACACATTCCAGATGGCCTGTGACACAGACGAAGAGAGTATTTTCAATATTGCACTTGGTGCAGGCGGAGAAAATGGTTCGGCAATTACAGATCAGCATAGAATATGTATTGATAACATTACCCTTGAAAAGACTTCAGCTCCAGAGATAGATGTGCCTGTAGGCAAGAATCTTATCACAAATTCAGAATTTGAGATGAGTGAGGATGGTAGCCTTGCCGGTTGGGAAAATGCAGTGACTGCTCCTGGAGATGCCACATTTGAGGCTGGAGATGGAAAGATCACATACAGTGTTGCAAACGTGGGTGAGGCAGACTGGAACATCCAGCTTAAGCAGATGGGATTATCCCTTGAGCAGGGCGAGTCATATACGCTTAAATGTACATTGTTTTCTGATGTTGATAGAGTTGTGAAGGTTGCTGTTATGACTCCTTCAGCAGGATATGCATGGCATGGCGGTGAAGATGTGGTTCTTACAGCTGGTGAGGCTAAGGATATAACACTCACAATTACACCTAAGGAAGAAGTTTTCACAGATGGTATCACTGTTGATACAGGTGCCGGATTATTCTTCTCAATGGGATATGTTGAAGGATACACACTTGGAGCACATACAGTTTCTATATCAAATGTATCATTTGTAAAAAATTAAATTTGGCCCCTAAAAACATAATATATACCCTTAGGCAGCGGCGAATCGTCGCTGCCTTTTTCATTGTGGCCATAGCAGGAGTTTGGTGATTTTTTAATGAGCTGTCAGTCAGGATGGTTGTTTGTACGAGAAAATAAAATATGATATAATGAGCGTTGCGACGGATGCGCTTGCGCAAGACGTCATAACGCGAATGCCTGCATGGAGCCGACAGGCGACATGATAAAATAAAACATGATTTTCCCAGAATAATAATGGAAGGATAAAATGGTATAGAAATTATGAAAAAACTTATCTCATGGAACGTAAATGGAATAAGGGCATGCGCCGGTAAAGGCTTCATGGACTTTTTTAACAGCATAGATGCAGATATATTCTGTATACAGGAGTCCAAGATGCAGGAAGGACAGCTCACACTTGATATGCCGGGATACCACCAGTTCTGGAACTATGCAGATAAAAAAGGATATTCAGGTACAGCCATTTTTACAAAGGAGGAGCCGCTCAGTGTAACGAATGGAATAGGCATAGATGAACACGACCATGAGGGACGTGTCATAACACTGGAATATGAAAGCTTCTACATGGTGACGGTATATACACCAAATTCACAGAATGAGCTGGCAAGACTTGATTACAGAATGAAGTGGGAGGATGATTTCAGAGCATATCTGAAAAAGCTTGAGGAGAGTAAGCCGGTCATAGTTTGCGGCGATATGAATGTGGCTCACAATGAGATTGACCTAAAGAATCCAAAGACAAACAGGAAGAATGCTGGATTTACAGATGAGGAAAGAGAGAAGATGACAGTGCTTCTTGACGATGGATTTATTGATACATTCAGATACTTCTACCCTGATCAGGAGAATATATATTCATGGTGGTCGTACAGATTCAAGGCAAGGGAGAAGAATGCAGGATGGCGTATCGACTATTTTCTCACTTCGGAGAGTCTGAAGGATAAACTTGTCGATGCAAAGATCCACACAGATATCATGGGATCTGATCACTGTCCGGTTGAGCTGGACATCAATCTGTAATTGGAATTGGATGTGAACAGGATTTGTATGTGAACAGGATCTTAGCTGTAAATGTACATTTGAAAGAAAAATGATAAAAATTTTATGAATATGCTTTTTATTATAATAAAAACATAGATAAAGCATGTCATCACGGCTTGAAAAATTGGCATTATATAAGTATAATCTCATTTGAGTGAATTAAGACTAAGAGACTGCCTTGTCGTTTTATAAGTCAGTTATTATCAGCATTTCTGACAAAACGAGGTATGGATTTATCCATTTGATGGCGGTCGGAATAAATAAAAAGGAGAAAAATTATGAGTAAGAAACCAGTAGTTTTAATGGTCCTCGACGGATATGGTCTCAGTGACAAGACAGAGGGCAATGCAGTAGCACTTGCAAAGACACCTGTTATGGACAAACTTATGGCTACAGCACCATTTGTACAGGGCGCAGCTTCAGGACTTCCTGTAGGACTTCCAGACGGTCAGATGGGCAATTCAGAGGTAGGTCATATGAATATCGGCGCAGGCCGTATCATATATCAGGAGCTTACAAGAATCACAAAGGCAATCGCTGATGGAGATTTCTTTGAGAACGAGGAGATGCTCGCTGCAATAGAGAACTGCAAGAAGAACAATTCAGATCTTCATCTCTGGGGACTTCTCTCAGATGGTGGTGTTCACAGCCACAATACACACCTTTATGCGATCCTTGAGCTCTGCAAAAAGCAGAACCTTGAGAACGTATACGTTCATCCATTCTTCGATGGAAGAGATACACCACCTGCATCAGGTAAGGGATACCTTGAAGAGCTCATCGCCAAGATGAAGGAGATCGGTGTAGGTAAGGTCGCATCTATGTCAGGTCGTTACTACGCAATGGACAGAGATAACAGATGGGACAGAGTAGAGCTTGCATACAAGTCACTTGTAACAGGTGAGGGTGTTCAGGCAGAGGACGCGGTAGCAGCTATGCAGGAGTCATATGACAAGGAAGTATATGATGAGTTTGTTCTTCCTACTGTCATCACAGAGAACGGTAAGCCAGTATCACTTGTTAAGCCAAATGATTCAGTTATATTCTTCAACTTCAGACCGGACAGAGCCCGTGAGATCACCAGAGCATTCTGCTGCGACGATTTCGATGGATTTGAGAGAGCAAATGGCCGTATGCCACTCACATATGTATGCTTCAAGGACTATGACGAGTCAATACCTAACAAGCTTGTTGCGTTCAAGAAAGAAGAGATCGACAACACATTTGGCGAGTACCTTGCAGCTAAGGGACTCAAGCAGCTCAGACTTGCTGAGACAGAGAAGTATGCTCATGTAACATTCTTCTTCAACGGCGGTGTTGAGGAGCCTAACAAGAACGAGGACAGAATTCTTGTAAAGTCACCTGCTGTAGCAACTTATGATCTCCAGCCAGAGATGAGCGCTCCAGAGGTAAGCGAGAAGCTCAATGCAGCTATCCTTGGTGGCGAGTATGATGTGATCATCATCAACTTTGCAAACCCTGATATGGTTGGTCATACAGGTGTTATTCCAGCGGCTATCCAGGCTGTAGAGACAGTTGACAAGTGCGTTGGCGCTGCTGTAGAGGCGATTGATAAGGTTGACGGTGTTCTTTTCATCTGTGCTGATCATGGTAACGCAGAGCAGATGATCAACTATGAGACCGGTGCTCCACATACAGCTCATACAACTAACCCTGTACCATTTATCCTTTACAACTATGGTGAAGATGTAGAGCTTCGTGAGGGCGGATGTCTTGCAGATATCGCACCTACACTTCTTGAGGTTATGGGACTTCCTCAGCCTGAAGAGATGACAGGCAAGTCGCTTATTGTAAGAAAGTAAAAAAGATGATGTGCGATGAGCGATGGCAGCAAATGTAGATATATGTCATATCAATCGCGCGAGAAACAATAAATAAAAGATACGGCACCGAATTATAATATAAGATTGTTATGATCGGTGCTGTATTCAGTTGGGAGGATGCATATGAAGAAGTTTTTGGAAGAGTTTAAGGAGTTTGCCCTTAAGGGAAATGTGATGAGTCTTGCAATCGGTGTTATCATTGGTGGAGCATTCCAGTCATTGGTTACAGCTTTTACAGACTGTTTTATCACACCTATAATCAACAGCATAGGCGGAGCGAAGATCGGTGGACATTTTCAGATATTCCATACAGGACAGTATATTGAGTACGGTGCATTTCTGTCAGCGGTGATCAATTTCATCATTATGGCATTTGTCATATTTGTCATTATGAAAGGAATCAACACACTTATGGATCTTGGAAAGAAGAAAGAGGTGGCAGCGCCTCTCACAAGAAAGTGCCCTTACTGTATGGGTGAGATAGATATCAAGGCAACAAAGTGTATGCATTGTACATCTGATGTTCCGCCTGCCCAGGATTAAATCAGATCATAAATAGTGAGAATGTGTCCGTACATCAGTCTTGTAGAAACTGACAGTTTTCCAGATAGTTCTTCAGGAAGCTCGGTTGCCGATGAGGAGAAATACAAAGTCGGTGACTCATATGAGGGAGATTCACTCAAGGTGAAATCTTTCGGCGGGCAGAAGCATATGCATTGTTAAAACAAGGGTGCTATTTAGTGTTAAAGCTAAAATAGTATCCTTGTTTTTTCTTGCAGCCTAAAGATGTCTTTGGCTGCGGATACAGTGTTTGGTGTTATAAGGGGTTGTGTGGTATATTAGATACTGCAGGAGTTTGATATATGTCAGATCCGTTTATATTCTGGCGAAAGAAAAGGAGATATTTAAAGATGATAAAGAAATGTCTTGAGAACGTAAAAAAGAAAGTGCCGCTTGTGCACAATATAACCAATTATGTAACTGTAAATGATGTGGCAAATGTCATTCTGGCGTGCGGTGGCAGCCCGATTATGTCGGATGACGAGGGTGATGTCGCCGACATCACAAGTATCTGCGGTGGATTGAATATCAATATTGGAACGCTTAATAAGAATACGATTCCATCAATGTACCTTGCAGGCAAGAGAGCAAATGAGCTGGGTCATGTAGTCATTTTAGATCCTGTGGGAGCAGGAGCGAGCAAACTTCGTACAGACACGGCGGTTGGACTTATGAAAGATGTGAAGTTTGATGTGATAAGGGGAAATATCTCAGAGATAAAGACTCTGGCTTATGGTTCTGGAAGCACAAAGGGAGTTGACGCAGATGTGGCTGATGCGGTTACAGAGGATACACTTGATAATGCAGTTGCATTTGTAAAGAAACTGTCTGCTGAGACGAAAACAATAATTGCTGTAACAGGAGCTATAGATCTTGTGTCAGATTCAGAGAAATGCTATGTGATAAGAAACGGAAGACCTGAGATGGGTAAGATCACAGGTACAGGATGCCAGCTTTCAGGTATGATGACTGCCTATGTGACTGCTAATCCGGATAATAAGCTCGAAGCTGCTGCCGCTGCAGTCATGGTTATGGGACTTGCGGGGGAGATAGGATATTCACATCTTAAACCGTATGAGGGCAATTCCACTTACAGAAACAGGATCATTGATGCTGTTTACAATATGGATGGTGATACGCTTGAAAATGGGGCAAAATACGAGATTAAGTAAGCTGTTCATAAACAAGGGATAAGCTTTAAATAAAATTTTTGAGAAGCATATAATAGACAGTGGTATGAAAGAGTACACAGAAAGAAGGCTAAGAATATGAGTAACTGTAGCGAGAAAGAACTGCTGCTTTATGCGGTGACAGACAGGCATTGGCTCTCCGGGGAGACCTTATATGATCAGGTGAAAAAAGCACTTGATGGCGGTGCAACATTTGTACAGCTCAGGGAAAAGAATCTTGATCATGAGAATTTCCTTGCTGAGGCACTTGAGATACAGAAGCTCTGCAGATCATATGGAGTTCCATTTGTCATAAATGATGATGTGGGGATTGCAAAGGATATAGATGCAGATGGTGTACACGTTGGACAGAGCGATATGGAGGCTATGGATGTCAGGAAGATACTGGGACCGGATAAGATATTGGGTGTGTCTGCACAGACTGTAGAGCAGGCTTTAATTGCAGAAAAACACGGTGCCGATTACCTGGGCGTTGGTGCTGTGTTCACAACAGGCTCAAAGGATGATGCGGATGATGTGAGCCATGAGATGCTTAAGGCAATATGCGAGGCAGTTTCAATACCAGTCATTGCTATAGGCGGAATTACAAAGGACAATGTGGGCGAACTTGCAGGATCTGGTATATGCGGTGTTGCCGTCATAAGTGCCATATTTGGACAGAAGGATATCAAAAAGGCAACGGAGGAACTTAAAACCTCCGTGTGCACTATGCTTGACAGATAATGTTAGGAGATATTATGGATAGAATCAGTATAGAATATATAAAGGGTGCAATATTTGATATGGATGGAGTACTGCTTGATTCCATGCCAATGTGGGATCATGCAGGGGAACTGTACCTGGCTGGACTTGGTGTTCAGGCTGAGCCTGATCTGGAAAAGACACTATTTACGATGAGTATGCAAAAGGGTGCAGAATATATCAAAGAGCATTATGACCTTAAGCTGGATACTACCGAGATCAAGAACGGTATAAATACTACAATAAGCAATTTTTATGCTTATGAAGTTCCTGAAAAAACAGGGGTCAGGGATATACTTGCCATACTAAAAGGACACGGAGTGAAGATCACAGTTGCAACATCAACTGACAGATGCCATGTGGAATCGGCACTTAAAAGACTTGGGCTTCTGGATTATATTGACAGGATATTTACATGCTCAGAGGTTGGGATTGGAAAAGTTGCCCCTGACATATATATCCAGGCCGCTGAATATATGGGAACAGACTGCAGTGAGACATATGTGTTTGAGGATGCATATCATGCGGCGTGTACAGCACACACGGCAGGATTTAAAGTAGTTGGTCTGTTTGATGAATCGAGCCGTGACAGACAGGACGATCTGAAGATTAATTGCGATTATTATTTTGAGGGATTTACGGATATGTTGGAGAATATCGATGCTGATACAAAGCTTCTTAGACCTGTACTTACGATCGCAGGAAGTGACAGCTCTGGCGGTGCCGGTATACAGGCGGATCTTAAGACCATGCAGGCAAATGGGGTATATGGAATGAGCGCCATAACAGCGCTTACAGCTCAGAATACCTTAGGAGTCTCATCGATAATGAATGTGACACCTGAGTTCCTTGCCGATGAGATAGATGCTGTGTTCGCGGATATTTTCCCTGTGGCTGTGAAGATAGGTATGGTTTCGATGCCTGAGCTTATAGATGTGATAGCTGAAAAACTTACATTTTACAATGCAAAAAATGTGGTCGTGGATCCTGTCATGGTAGCCACAAGCGGTGCAAAACTTATAAGTGATGACGCTGTAAAGCTATTGACTGAAAAGTTGTTTCCTGTTGCCAGTCTCATAACTCCTAATATACCTGAGACGGAGGCGCTTACAGGCTTTACGGTTTCTTCAAAGCAGGATATGGAAAATGCGGCAAAAAAAATATACGACAAGTATGGCTGCTCGGTACTTGTAAAGGGTGGCCACAGTGTGAATGAGGCAAATGATCTGTTATATGATGGTGAGGATATGATATGGTTTTCAAGTGAGAGGATAGATAACCCGAATACACACGGAACTGGATGCACACTGTCAAGTGCGATAGCGTCTAACCTTGCAAAAGGATATTCTGTATCTGACTCTGTAAGATTTGCAAAGGAATATATATCGGGCGCTCTTAAAACCATGATGGATCTTGGCCATGGAAGCGGACCGCTGTGTCATGGATTTGACATCAGAAGCAGATATATGCTTTAAAATGTATGATTTCTTAATTAATATTATTTGTGTCTTGTACAACTTTATATAGCAAAGAAAAAGTGGTATATTACATGAACATTATGATTTTTATGTGACCTTAAGGGGAGAATTTAAAAATGGGCAGATATAGAAATAAAAATATGTTCTGGGAAATGATCATTTCGGCGTTTTGTGTATTCGGTATTATATGGGCGCTGTTCTTTGTCATGGGTTATGTACCATTTGGTAATAAATCACTGACTTCCATGGATGCTGACTATCAGTATCTTGATCTTTTTGCGTATCTGAAAGATGTACTTTCAGGAAAGAACAGTGTGTCTTATTCATTTAGCAAGACCATGGGCGGACCGTGCATAGGGATATTCAGCTATTATCTTGCAAGTCCGTTTAACCTGCTTGTTGTATTCTTTAAGAAATCCGGACTTATGTTGTTTTTCCACGTTGTTGTTACGCTGAAACTTATGTGTGCGGCGGTGACATGCGTGTATTTTCTGAATAAGAGATTTGAACTTTCGGGTAGAAATGAGATTGTCAGGAACACTGTGGTCGTAATCCTTTCGGTCAGCTATGCGCTGTGCCAATATTCAATTGCGCAGGCAAGCAATATCATGTGGCTTGATGGTGTGTATATGCTGCCACTTATGATGCTCGGAGTCTACAGACTTGTCAGATATAAAAAATGTTCATATCTGGCTGTGACTGTAGGACTTTCTGTGCTGTTCAACTGGTATGTTGGTGGGATAAACTGCCTGTTTGTGGGATTCTGGTTTATATTTGAACTTGTTTTGTACTATACAGATAATACTGTGGATTTTTCTGTTAAGAAACTGCTCTGGGACGCTGTGCGGTTTGTGTATGGCATGTGTACAGGCGTGTTTATAAGCGGCGTTTTATTCCTGCCGACCATAGGAGCCATGAGGTATAGCGGGAGGGGACAGCTTGATCTTGGCGGTCTTATAGATCCGTCTTTTACGGGAAATGTATTTTCGTTTATAGAGTCAAATGCACTTGGTTCAGCTAGCTCATTTGGCAATGTGTCATTATATTGTGGAAGTTTTGCACTCCTCGGATGCATATGTTTTTTTGCCGGCAGACGGTATGGCGTGAAAGAAAAACTCATCAGAGGGTTTATGCTGCTTATAATGCTGATGTTCTTTTACTGGACGCCGCTTTACACAGCATTTTCAATGTTTAAGAAGGTAGGCTCATACTGGTATAGATATTCATATGTGGGCGTGATGTGCATAATATTTGTCGCAGCGGAATTTTTCTTAAAGGAAGATCTGAAGAAGAATGCCATACGTATGGTGACAGCGGCGGTCTGTTTTTCATTTGCCATGGGTGTGGTACATCTCTGGCTCAAAGGACAGCCGGCATATCTGGTGCTTCGGACGATAGCGTTCATGTGTCTTGTTGCACTGCTTATATATGGAATATTTGGAATGTCATATAGTAGGCACAGATGGCTCAGAAAAGCTGTGGCCTGGGGATTTGTGTTTGTAGTTGCGCTCCAGACTGCATACGGCGCAGGACTTCAGATGCGGAGTTATCATGTGGATAAAGCAGTTGATTTCAAAGAGTATGTAGGAGCGATGGACGAGATGACAACATCGCTTCGCAAATATGATGGCGGCGACTACAGAGTGAACCAGACCTGTTCAAGGAATGCTCTTGGAAGGGGGCTTCGTGCAAATTATGATGAGCCGCTTGCATACAGTATCTGGGGACTTTCTGGTTATACTTCATCTCCGGATGCGGTATCCATAAGTCTTATGGATAGGCTTGGATATAGAAAGAGTGATGAGAATATGTGTGCGGTCAATACGTCCGTGCTCGCGGCCGATTCACTTCTTGGAGTTAAGTATGTACTTTCTAATTGTGATATAAATGGACTTGTAAAAAATGATGACATTAAAGGTACATTAAACGGCATAAATGTCTATGACAATCCGTACTGGCTGCCAATGGCATTGACCTACAAGACTGCTGTTTCTGACTATACAGATGACTCAGTTTGGAATGAACTGAATCCGTTTGAATACCAGGAAAAGCTGTACAGTATGCTTTTAGGTGAGAAAGCGGATATATATATACCTCTTGAGTATAAAATAATTAAAACTACAGATGCGAAGAGAGAGTACAAGATATACATTCCGGATGGAGAATATTCTATCTATGGCAACATTCCATGGAATTCGGAGTTTCAGGCAATGTTGAAAGTGAACAAACAGTATGCTACAGGTTACTCCAGATGGATATCTCCGTCGGTATTTGACATTCCTGCAGCGGATGGTGATGCTGCATGTTATGTCAGGGTTGTCACAAAGAACAAGCTGGACATTAAGGAAGGCGAAGAGCAATTCTATGCACTTGACCTCAAGAGACTTGCAGCGGTTACAGAAACACTGAGAAGCAGATCTGCAGACAGCATTCAGATTAAGAATGGATATGCGATGTTCAAGGCATATGCTAATGAGGGTGAAAGTCTGTATATAAGCATTCCGTATAGTGCTGAGTGGACTATAGAGGTAAATGGAAAAGAAGTGACACCAGATCTGATAGACAGAGGCCTTTATTCAGTAAGGCTGGCAGATGGAGAGAATACCGTTCGTATGTCTTTCCGTGTGAAGTACAGAGGCCTTGGAATTGCAGTCAGTCTCATCGGTCTTTTTATGCTCGTCATGTCATGTAAGAAGAAAAAACATAAAAATTAGTTGTTGAATATATTATTTTCTTATGCTATTATATTTTAAGTTGGTGTAAAATCCATTTACACAATTTCGGAAACGGAGGTGTTGATATGCTTAAGACAATTTTGATGGTAGTTTATGTTATAATATGTATAGTATTGGCGATCGTAGTTCTTTCACAGGAAGGAAAGGATGCCAGCCTGACAAGTTCCATATCAGGAGCAGGCGGCGGATTTGATAATTCCTACTGGAGCAAGAATAAGGGAAGCTCAAAGCAGGAGATGCTTAAGAGAATAACAGCTGTACTTACTGTTCTGTTCTTTGTATTTGCTGTACTGCTTGATTCAAAGCTTTTCAACTAATAAGTAATTCTGATGCTTACATAATAACAATTATTATGTAAGCATTTTTTGTATGAAAGGATATATACATGGATAATAAAGATTTGGATCTTTACAACAAAAGAAAACAGACTGTATATGAATTTATATGTGATGACGACTACCCGGCTATGAAATTCAAAGAGATGTGCACATTCCTTCAGGTCCCGGGTAATGAGAGACAGACACTGCTCGATATTCTGAATGATCTCACAGATGAAGGTATGATAGTGAGGTCTGCAAAGGGACGTTATCAGAGAGTCGGAGACGGGGTTTACAAAGGCACTTTCATAGGCAATCAGCGCGGCTACGGTTTTGTTCGCGTAGAAGGAATCAAGGATGATTTCTTTGTACCGGAGAAGAGTACAAATGGAGCATTTCACGGCGATTCGGTACTCATCCGTACCGAGGACAAACCAAAGGGGCTTAGACAGGAAGCTGTTATCATCCGTGTCTTAGAACGTGGTCTCAAAAAGGTTGTTGGAGTATACCAGAAAAACAAGAATTTTGGCTTTGTCGTGCCAGATAATCTCAAGATAGACGGAGATATATTCATATCGAAGAGCAACTCCATGGGTGCCATGGAAGGCCACAAGGTTGTGGCTGAGATCATTAGTTATGGCGATAAGGTGAAATCACCGGAGGGTAGGATCATAGAGATACTTGGACATATAAATGATCCTGAGACTGATGTGCTGTCGGTGGTGAGAGCACTTGATATACCTGTAGATTTCCCTGATGAGGTCATGGACAGTCTCGCACAGATTCCGGACAGTGTGAGCACATCCGAGATGGCGGGAAGAACGGACCTCAGACATCTGCAGACCGTGACCATAGACGGGGAGGATGCAAAGGATCTTGATGACGCCATAACACTTTACGAGAAGGATGGTGTCTATAAGCTTGGAGTTCATATTGCCGATGTAACTCACTATGTGAAGGAGAATTCTCCACTTGACAAGGAGGCACTGAACAGAGGTACAAGCTGTTACCTTGTGGACAGGGTGATTCCTATGCTTCCACACAAGCTGTCAAATGGAATCTGTTCATTGAATGAAGGACAGGACAGGCTTGCACTCAGCTGTCTTATGGATATAGATGAAAAGGGCAGGATAACCGGTCATAAGATATGTGAGACCGTTATAAATGTTGACCGCAGGATGACATATACAAGTGTGTCAGCCATATTGGAAGATGGAGATCCTGAGGAGACGGAGAAATATAAAGAACTTGTACCAATGTTTGAACTCATGCTTCATGTGTCAGATTTGCTCAGAGACAACAGAAAAAAGAGAGGGTCAATAGATTTTGATTTTGATGAGTCGAAGATAAAGATTGATTCAGAGGGCAAGGTCATGTCCATCGGTGTTTATGAGAGAAGACGTTCCAATGAGATCATAGAAGATTTCATGCTCGCTGCAAATGAGACTATAGCCGAGGATTATTTCTGGCAGGATATTCCATTTGAGTACAGAGTTCACGAGACTCCGGATGCTGACAGAGTAGAGCAGCTTGCACTTCTTATCAGTAATTTTGGAATGTACTTTAAGGCTTCAAAAGAGAATATTCATCCAAAAGAGTTTCAGAAATTACTTAACAAGATAAAAGGAGAACCGTATGAGAATCTTGTGAGCAGGATGGCACTTCGGACTATGAAGCAGGCAAAGTATTCCACGGAATGCACAGGGCATTTTGGTCTTTCCTGCAAATATTATTGTCATTTTACTTCTCCTATAAGGAGATATCCTGATTTGCAGATTCATCGTATAATAAAAGAGAACATACATGGAAAGCTTGATTCAGGAAGAATAGAGCACTACAGTATGATCCTCGACCGTGTATGTGATGACAATTCACGGAAGGAGCGCCGGGCAGAGGAAGCTGAGAGAGATGTGGAAAAGCTTAAGAAGGTTGAGTATATGTCGGAACATGTGGGCGAATGTTATGAGGGCCTTATATCGGGCGTTACGAACAGAGGAATGTTCGTGGAACTTCCAAACACTGTAGAAGGATTTGTAAATGTGTCGGATATGTTGGACGATTACTACTATTTTTCGCAGGAAGACTATGCTATGATAGGTGAGAGCACGGGCAAAACCTATGCCATAGGTGATACAGTACAGATAAAGGTTAAGAAAACAGACAAGATGACAAGATCGATTGATTTTGACATTGTGTATAAAGGAGAGGATAAATTTGTCAAAGGAAAGAGGAAACACTCTCATCGCAAATAATAAAAAGGCGTATCATGAATATTTCATCGAGGAGAAGTTCGAAGCGGGCATTGAGCTGGTTGGTACAGAGGTAAAATCCATCAGACAGGGACACTGCAGTATCAAGGAAGCATTTGTCGGAATTGATAAGGGTGAGGTTTTTGTCTACAGAATGAATGTAAACCCATATGAAAAGGGCAACATATTCAATAAAGACCCGCTCAGAACGAGAAAACTGCTGCTGCACAGATATGAGATCAACAAGCTCATAGGCCAGCAGAAGGTCAAGGGATATACGATCATGCCGCTCAAAGTGTATATAAGAGATGGTCTTGTCAAGATGGAGATAGGCCTTGCAAGAGGTAAGAAGCTCTATGATAAGCGTGAGGATATCGCCAAGAAAGATATGAAGCGTGAGATGGAGAGAGATCTCAAGAACCGCAGCAGGGATTTTTAGACTTCGTTTTCAAAAATTCTGTGAACTATAACTAAATGTTGGAATTATTTATTGCAATGTGTTATACTAGCAGGGTGTTGAATGACGGGTATATATTGTGTAATATATATAGCAGGCCGTTATGGATATACACAAAAGAATACGTCTGGAGAAGAAGGGTATTATGAGTCAGAGTAAAGTTGATCAGAGAAAGTATGAAAAGAAACATCGCAAAGAGATAATGCGAAAGCAGAAGATCAAAAAGGTCGTAGCAATTACAGCCACTATCGTAGTCATAGCTGCTATAGTTGGAAGTGTAGTAGGAGTGAAGATTTACAAAGCAATTCCTAAATATGTGAGTGCCTCAGGTCTGAACAGTGTCATAGATGACACCTGGAATAAGGACTATGGTGCACTTTACACAGCGACGGCATCAGATGCTGAGAAATCAGATTCTGATGGTGCTGCAGAAACTGATACGGAAGAAGTGTCCGATACAGCTTCTGACAGTGAGACAGAGACTGAGGCAGATGCACAGTCTGAGACTTCAGAGGAATAATTTTATTTCTATATATGTCAGCGCATACGAATAGCGTATGCGGCTGATGTGATCAGTACACGCTGATCGTTATATGATCAGGGGTTGACTGGTTTCGACAGGGGTTTTGAAGCTATGGAAGCCATCCGTGGACCAGAGCCACGTAAAAAGCTGGACAAAAAATAAACGCTAACGATAATTTAGCATACGCTGCCTAAGGGCAGTCGTCATCCTTTAGGAACGCCGAACCTTTAGGAATGGCGTCGATCATCGGCAAACTCTTGCATCTAAGCTTTGCGATGTAAGAAAATCCATGAAGCTACTAAGGTCTATAGCATGTTAGTGGGCGATAGGCTGAGGGAATGTTAAAACACTGACTGTGATGGAAGAAACTGTAGTGAATGAGCTTTTGGACGGGGGTTCGACTCCCCCCAGCTCCACTAATTTTCATAAGGAGGAATCCGCCGAAGGTGGGAGGAATCCTTGTGAAGCACGCAGACGCCTGCGAACGGAGTTCGCTTTTTAATGCGTCTGCTCCACTTGTTTTAAAAGTGGGTTGTTTAACCCACTTCAAACCAACTGAAACCACTTCAAATCAACAAAAGTGGGTTGCAAAGTGGGTTGCAAAAGCAGACAAACAAGATGCTTTGAGACACGCCTTGCTTTGTGTATCGGTAAAAAGCGGTATGCAAGTGTTATTATGCCTAAAGTAGTGTCTATGACACTTAGGGAACTTATTAAGACATCTTACGTGGAACTTCCTAGCTATCGTAGTCCCAGAAGGTGCAAATGGTGTATATATTGAAAAGGGTAATTTTCTGGAAAATATGCATATTATAATAGTAAATATATTCTCAAAAAGTTAGTAAAAGATCTTTTGAGTCTGTTGACTTACGGAAGAAGATTTGTTACACTTTAAATAAGAAAGTTTACCACTGACCGATAAGTGGTATATAAATGGTCGGGTTGTAAGTTTACCGCTGACCAATATGCGGTATATAAATGGTTGGATTGAAAGTTTTGTCCTCCACCAGTATTGGTGGAGGATTTTTTTTACAAAGGGTGGAGTACATGAAGAAAACAGGATTTTATATAATAAAAGATTCATTTTTTGATGATATGGATGAACCATACCTCAAAGGGAATAAGAAGGGTAACAGACCTCATTACTATTGTTTTGAGGATGCAACTTCAGACTTGTATTGGATGATTCCACTATCAAGTAGGATAGATAAGTACAAAAAGATTGTTGAGAATAAGAAAAAGGCTGGAAAACCGTGTGATATTATACATATTGTAAAACTTGATGATGATAGAGAAAGTGCTTTTTTGATTCAGGATATGTTTCCGATTACAGTTGAATTTATTGAACGGGAATATACGATTGCAGGAAATCATTTAATGCTAACCAGTGAACATACTGCAAAAGAGATTGAACAAAAGGCAAGAAAAGTGATGGGTATGTTAAAGAGAGGTGTTAAATTCACACCAACTCAGCCGGATGTCATGAAAATAATTAAAAAATTAACAGAAAAATATTAGTTTTATATTACAAACGTCGATTGCAATGGAAACATGGAAGCCTCCCCACTTGGCAAGTATATCTCCGTGCTCAGGTATCAGGCACCGATAGTGCATGCCTTTAAGATAACAAAGACAGATGGCACAGGAACAAAAACCAATTTATCATCATAAAATAGGGATGAGGATTTTTCACACTCCTTTTTTATACACGATTTTGCTGCATTTTTTCACATTTTATACTTGCATAACATATTTCGTTGTGTTATATTAAATGAGTTGTGAAAAGAGTGATGGTCCTCTGTGCCAATATATCCGATGTGATATGGCAGTAAGAACATCAGAATATTAAGGAGGAACACAATGAACGATTACATTAAGAATCTTGAAGCTTCACAGATGAAGGAGAGCGTTGATAAGTTCAACGTAGGAGACACTGTAAAGGTACACAACAGAATCAAAGAGGGTAACAAGGAGAGAATCCAGATCTTTGAGGGTACTGTTATTAAGAGACAGGGCGGAAGCAACAGAGAGACTTTCACAGTTAGAAAGATTTCTAGCGGATGCGGTGTTGAGAAGACATGGCCAGTTCATTCACCTTTCGTTGAGAAGATTGAAGTAGTAAGAAAAGGTAAAGTCAGAAGAGCTAAGATCTACTACTTACGTTCAAGAGTTGGTAAGGCAGCAAAGGTTAAAGAGCTTGTTAAATAATTTAGCTTGTGATGTAGAAACCATGATGGCTGGAGTATTCATACTCCAGCCATTTTTGAGATAATCTCTTATTTGGACCTGTGAGGAAATTATATGAGTGAAAGATATGACAGAATTCGCAGAATGCGAAGAGAACGTCGTCGACAGAGAAGACAACAGAGATCATTTAAAAAGACAGTAAAGAGCATGTTTGCATGGTGTATAGTCGTTCTGACAGCAGCCATACTCGGATATGGTTTTGTTGCATTTGGATTTCAAAAAGTATATATGGTGGGACCTTCCATGGATCCTACATTAAAAGATGGACATGATTACACAGCAAATCAGGTTGCCTACCTGGCTGGATCTCCGGATAGATATGACGTGGTGGCTTATAGAACTGTAGATAATCAAACTGAATATTATTCGATAAAAAGAGTTGTTGGACTTCCGGGAGAGACTGTACTCATCCAGAATGGACAGGTGTATATCAATGGCAATCCCTTGTCTGATCGTCCTGTTGAGTCCGAGATCAGAACGGCTGGACTTGCTGAGTCAGGGATAACACTTGGTGAGAACGAGTACTTTGTTCTTGGCGATAATCCGGATGACAGTCAGGATTCAAGATATCCGAGTGTTGGTAACATAAAGAAGAGTGAGATACTCGGAAGAATAAAGGTTAAATAAAGGAGCTTTTATGAATATACAATGGTATCCTGGCCATATGACAAAGGCCAGACGTATGATGCAGGAGGATATAAAACTGATCGATGTCGTGATCGAGCTTGTCGATGCACGAATTCCATTTAGCAGTAAGAATCCTGATATTGATGAACTTGCCAGAAACAAATACAGACTGATATTGCTTAATAAAACTGATCTGGCAGATGATTCTGTCACGGCAAAGTGGGAGGATTACTATAAAGAAAAGGGATTTGCGGTTGCGCGTATAAATGCAAGGGATGGCATGGGCATGAAAGGAATAGATAAGATAGTTCAGGAAGCATGCCGTGAGAAGATAGAGAGAGACAGGAAGCGGGGAATTATAAATAGACCGATAAGAGCTATGATAGTCGGTATCCCGAATGTGGGTAAATCAACGTTTATCAATTCCTATGCCAGAAAGGCATGTACCAAGGTTGGCAATAAGCCGGGAGTTACCAAGGGAAAACAGTGGATAAGACTTGGTAAGAATATAGAGCTTCTTGATACTCCGGGAATACTGTGGCCAAAGTTCGATGATGAGGCAGTTGGACTTAGGCTTGCATTCATCGGTTCTATAAATGATGAGATATTAAATATTACAGATATTTCAATTGAATTAATTAAATTTTTACATTGTAACTATTGTAATACATTAGCTCAAAGGTATAATATTGAAAGTACTGATGATCCGGTCAAGGCTTTGACTGAGATAGCAGAAAAGAGACAGTGTATTAAAAAAGGTGGCGAATTGGATTATGATAAGGCAGCTGCTTTGATCCTGGATGATTTCAGGTCAGGCAAGCTTGGAAAGATCACTCTGGAGACACCTTAAAGGAGATTACATGAGCGAAGAAAACAAGAATGTAGCTGATGCTCTGAATGAAATATTTGATGATGACCCTGCCAAAAAGGCAAGGGATAAAGAGATAGCAAAATATGAGAAAAAGCGTCAGAAAGCGATAGAGAGAGAACAGAAAAAGCTTGCAAAAAAGAAAGAATCAGATGCCGAGAACTCAGATGTTGCGGGTGAGTCTGGCGATAAAGAAGAAAGTGCGGATGTAAAGAAGCCTGACACAGCATGGTCATGGGACAGGGCTGTTGCCGAAAACGGTGGTAAACCTGTTGCTGTAGATGTTAAGAAAGAGAAGAAAGATCAGGCAGGAGCCGGAGATTCTGATATCAAGCCGGTTGATCCCGATACACATCTAGAGGCTGAGTCATCCTCGGATGAAGAATTAGATGAAAAGGCTATAAAGAAAAAGCTTAAGGAAGAGAAGAAGCAGGCGAAGAAAGCTGCTAAGGCGGAGAAGGAGATCAATATTGTTAAAGATCTCGTATCTTTATGTGTATATATACTCATAGTTATAGGTATATGCTGGGCTGTTCTCACATATGTTGGACAAAGGACTGAGGTGAGTGGCGAGTCCATGAGCAACACTCTTCACAGTGGTGATACTCTGTGGATAGACAAGCTGGAATATGAATTTGGATCTCCTAAGAGATTTGATGTTGTTGTTTTCCCTTATGGGGATGATGATGAGACTTTCTATATTAAGAGAGTTATAGGACTTCCTGGAGAGACTGTATATATAGATGAAGATGGAGTTATCTATATAAATGATGAGGAACTTCAAGGTGATGTATATGGTAGGGAGACTATAGCCGAGGACAAGCGTGGTGTTGCTTCTGAGGAAGTAACACTTGGCGAAGATGAATATTTTGTTCTTGGAGACAATAGAAACAACAGCCGCGACAGCCGTGTGGCTGATGTCGGCAACATACATAAGAAGGATATAATAGGAAGGGCTGTTTTCAGATTTACCGGAGGATTTGGTAAGATTGAGTAGCCTGTATTAACGGGGGCCGCTGCCGAGCGATGGCAACAGCCCCTGTTTTGTGGAGGAACTATGGCAAGTATAGTTGATATAAAACGAATTTTTGCAGAGGCTGACATTCGTGATTACAAAGAAATTATAGAAAAATATGCATCAGATGAAAGAGATGGAGTAAAAAAATTAGTTAGATCGGCAGAAAAAAAGCTTGATACATATCATGCCGAACTTGAAAGATCTTATAAGATGTTTCAATTTGAGAGAGAATTTGCAGACAAACAGTATATTTGTGGAATAGATGAAGTCGGTCGTGGCCCTCTGGCTGGACCGGTTGTTGCTGCTGCTGTAATACTTCCAAAAAACTGTGACATTCTCTATCTCAATGATTCGAAGCAGCTTTCGGCTAAAAAGAGAGAGGCATTGTATGAAGAGATAATGATGAAGGCGGTATCTGTTGGTGTTGGAATGGCAGATCAGGATGTGATAGATGATATAAACATTTTGAACGCTGACTATGAAGCTATGAGACAGGCTATATCTAAGCTTTCCGTCAAGCCTGATATCCTGCTGAACGATGCGGTAAATATTCCTGACGTTGATATCACTCAGAAGGGAATAATAAAAGGTGACACACTTTCTGCGTCTATTGCAGCTGCCAGCATCATAGCAAAAGTCACAAGAGACAGACTTATGGTGGAGTATGACAGTGTTTATCCCGGGTATGGTTTTGCAAGGAATATGGGATATGGAACCGCGGAGCATATATCTGCGCTCAAAAACATGGGGCCATGTGCCATACATAGAAGAAGTTTTATTGGTAATTTTGTATAGAACTTGTATATATGAATTTGTTGTGTTTTGTGTGTAGAAAGGAACATATGTACAATAGCAGAAGCATAGGTTCGACTTATGAAAATGTTGCCGCTGATTATCTTGCTGGAAAAGGCTATGTGATACTTGCCAGAAACTACAGGATAGCGTCTGGTGAGATAGATATTGTGGCAGAAAAAGATGGTTACATTGTGTTTGTTGAAGTGAAGTACCGCTCGAATTTTAGAAAAGGCACGCCGGAGGAAGCGGTGGGTGCAAATAAACAGAGACAGATATCCCGCGTGGCCTTACATTTTCTGAAACACATGGGATATGGAGTTGATGTCGGGGTTAGATTTGATGTGATAACAGTTATGGAAGATAATATACATCACATAGAAAACGCATTTGAGTACTCATGGTATAATTGATATAGTTGTCAGTATAGGTATTATATTTTTAATGGGAAAATAGTTTGGAGCAGTTGCTTTATGAATGAGATAAAATATATCAGACATGGAAATTCGACCCATCTGCACAATAAGAATGGGGTTATATATATTACGTTTGACAAATTAGACAGAGCCGGTGTAGTTCATGGATTCTCAACGAGGATAGGCGGTGTCAGTAAAGGCTATCTTGGATCGATGAATCTCAGCTTTCACAGAGGAGATGATCCGGATGCTGTCATGGAAAATCACAGAAGATTTGCGGATGCAGTGGGGTATGATTACAGAAAGCTTGTGTTCTCAGATCAGGTGCATAAGACGGATATATATAAAGTAACCGAGAAAGATGCTGGTAAAGGAATCATGAGAGATACTGATATCAGGGAAATTGATGGTCTTATGACAAATGTTCCGGGGATTCCTCTTATGACATTCTACGCTGATTGTGTACCAGTGCTCTTTTATGATCCGGTAAAAAAAGTTGTCGCTATGAATCACTCTGGTTGGAAGGGAACTGTGGCAAAGATCAGCAGATGTATGCTCTCACGTCTTAAGGAGGAGTATGGTACAGAGGCATCAGATCTTATATGCGCGGTAGGACCGTCTATATGCAAAGACTGCTACGAGGTAAGTGAGGATGTGGCAAAACAGTTTATGGATGCTTATACGAAGGCTCAGGTGGATGAAATTGTGTATGATAAGGGAGATGGCAAGTATCTTCTTGATCTGCATAGGGCAAATTATTATAATTTGGTTGATTCCGGTGTTCTGCCTGAAAAAATTGATGTGACAAATATATGTACGTGCTGCAACAGCGACGTATTATTCTCACACAGAGCTAGCCATGGACTCAGAGGAAATCTTGGCGCAGTCATCATGCTCTGATGGGATTTTCTGTAAACACGAAATGAATATGAGGTTGGTATGGAACACATAGTTAAAAGTGTATTGGATGGCAGTATAGCTGAAGAGCTTGAGATCGAACCGGGAGATAATATTTTGGCGGTAAACGATCATCCCATAGAGGATATATTTGACTACCAATATCTTATAAACGATGAATATATAGAACTCCTTGTCAGAAAGCCTGATGGTGAAGAATGGCTTCTTGAGATCGACAAGGAATATGATGAGGATCTGGGTATAGTCTTTGAGAATTCCCTCATGGACAACTATAAATCCTGTTATAATAAGTGCATATTTTGCTTTATTGATCAGAACCCAAAAGGGATGAGAGATACGATATATTTTAAGGATGATGATTCCAGATTGTCATTTCTTCAGGGTAATTATATAACGCTTACCAATATGAAAGACGCTGATATAGACCGTATAATCAATTATCATCTTGCCCCTATAAATATATCTGTCCACACGACAAATCCGGAACTTCGCTGTAGTATGCTGAATAACAGATTTGCGGGAACGATACTCGAACGCATAAGGAAATTTTATAATGCGGGAATTCCTATGAACGGTCAGGTGGTTTTGTGTAAAGGTATAAATGATGGCGATGAGCTCAGGCGAACAATCTCAGATCTTATGGAGTTTGTGCCAGTTATGGAGAGTATGTCTGTGGTGCCGGTTGGCTTGTCTGATTATAGAGATGGTCTGTTCCATCTGGAGCCGTTTACCGCTGAGGATGCTGGTGAGGTTATAGATATCATAGAGGGGTTCCAGAAGGAATGCTACGAGAAGCACGGTATACATTTTGTACAGGCCAGTGATGAGTGGTATATAAATGCCGGAAGAGAGTTCCCTGAGGCTGAAAGATATGATGGCTTCATACAGCTTGAGAACGGTGTCGGCATGGTAAGACTCCTGTCTGACGAATTCGATGAGGCATTTGATGAGATAGAGGGCGATGACAGAGAACTAGAGGTCTCTGCTGTTACAGGGGTGCTTGTATATAATTCAATAAAGCGCCTTGTCGACCGGATAGGTGAAAAATTTCCAAATGTGAAGATTCATCTGTATAAGATCATAAATGATTTCTTTGGTCACAGAATCACTGTGACAGGACTTCTGACAGGTGGAGATATAATAAAACAGCTTAAAGATAAACCGCTTGGAGAACGGCTTGTACTTCCATCTAACACACTTATGGCGGATGAGCCGAAATTCCTTGATGATCTAACCCTTGATGAGTTTACAGATGCTTTACAAGTCAAAGTTTGTATTGTAGAATCAAGTGGTGCTGATCTTATACATGCACTTATTGACGATGATGTGTAAATAAATAAACGGAGGAAACAGGAATGAGTAAACCTATTGTAGCCATAGTTGGAAGACCAAACGTAGGTAAATCTACTCTGTTCAATGTGCTTGCCGGGGAGAAGATATCCATAGTACAGGATACACCGGGAGTTACCAGAGACAGGATATATGCTGATATTAACTGGCTGGATTACAATTTTACGCTTATAGATACCGGAGGTATTGAACCGGAGTCTGATAATATCATACTTAAGAGCATGAGAGAGCAGGCTGAGATAGCCATAGAGACTGCTGATGTCATCATTTTCATGACAGATGTCAGACAGGGGATGGTTGATGATGATTCAAAGGTTGCTGACATGCTAAGAAGATCAAAGAAGCCTATAGTTCTGGTTGTAAACAAGGTTGACAGTTTTGAGAAATTTATGCCGGATGTGTATGAATTTTACAATCTTGGCCTTGGAGATCCACATCCGATATCGGGATCGTCAAGACTTGGAATAGGAGATATGCTCGACGAAGTGATCTCACATTTTGATGAGTCGGCGAGGGAAGAGGTAGAGGATGAGAGACCAAGGATTGCAATCATTGGAAAACCAAATGTTGGCAAATCTTCTATTATAAATAAACTCCTTGGTGAGGATAGAGTTATAGTGTCTGATATAGCTGGAACCACCAGAGATGCCGTCGATACTGAGATTGTCAGAAATGGCAGGGAATATGTATTCATAGATACTGCAGGACTTAGACGAAAGAGCAAGATCAAAGAGGATATTGAGAGATATAGTATCATAAGGACGGTATCAGCTGTTGAGAGATGTAATGTGGCTGTTCTTGTTATAGATGCCACAGAGGGTATAACAGATCAGGATGCCAAGATTGCTGGAATAGCACATGAGCGCGGAAAGGGTATGATAATAGCTGTAAATAAATGGGATGCCATAGAGAAAAATGACAAGACCATATATAAATTTACAGAAGAAATAAGAAATAAGCTGTCATATATGCCGTATGCAGAGCTCATTTTTATATCTGCACAGACAGGACAGCGACTTCCTAAACTATTTGAGACTATAGATGCTGTCATAGAGAATCACTCACTCCGAATTGCTACTGGTGTACTTAATGAGATTATGAGTGAAGCTGTTGCGATGCAGCAGCCTCCTTCAGATAAGGGTAAGAGACTGAAACTTTACTATATAACACAGGTTGCTGTAAAACCGCCTACATTTGTTATATTTGTAAACGACAAGGAACTTATGCACTTCTCATATACAAGATATATTGAGAACAGGATAAGAGAGTCATTTGGATTCAGGGGAACGCCTTTAAAATTCATAATCAGAGAGAGGAAAGAGAAATAGTCATGGAGATAGCGATAAGAGTAATATGCCTTGTAGGAGGTTATGGAGTTGGGCTGATACAGACCGCATATATATATGGAAGACTTAAGGGCGTTGATATCAGAAAGTACGGCAGTGGCAACGCTGGGACAACGAATGCACTCAGGGTGCTCGGCAAAAAGGCTGGATTGATAGTTTTTCTTGGAGATTTTTTGAAAGGAATTGTAGCGTGTTCACTTACACATGTGATACTAGGGCAGCTTGGCATAGAAAATGCGTATATGTTTGTTCTTTACACAGGACTTGGTGTTGTGCTTGGACATAATTTTCCGTTTTATATGCAGTTTAAGGGTGGCAAGGGAATTGCTGCCAGCGGTGGAATGATAGTTGGACTGTGGGATTGGAGACTTGTTGTGATATTGCTTGCGGCATTTATCATAAGTGTTGTGATTACAAGATATGTCTCAGTTGGCTCGCTTACAATCATGATTGGTTTCTTTGTATTGTATACAGTGTTTGCAATTCATGGGGATTACAATTTTACTTCGAACAGCAAGATGATAGAGGGAATTGTACTAGCTGCTGTGATTGCAGGTATGGCTGTGATAAGGCATCTGCCAAATATCAAAAGACTTATTGCAGGTACAGAGAATAAACTGTCATTTGGTTCAAAAAACAAATAGTTTAGATTTTATAAGACGGTGGTATTGTTTTGATATCACCGTCTTTTATATTGCCTTTTTTATGAATAACAATATAAAAAAAACTAATTAAAATTATGTGATTGAATATGCATTTGATTTTGCTATACAAAATACTTGATTCAAAAAAAGTGAGTTGACATAACATGCAATGTTGCCGTAATAATAGCCTGAATTTTAAAAAATATCAAACTTATATCAATAACTTTGCTATAACATCTAGATTCAATTAAGAAAAAATAGTAAAATATAAGAATGTCTTTAATCATTAAGACAGTGCAAGATGTAATACATCGGTAAAAGAATACTTAAAAGGATAGATGGAGGTACTTGATAATGAAAATTGGTGTTCTTGGAGCAGGCGGCTGGGGGTCCGCACTGGCTAATTTACTGGCTGGAAATGGTCACGAGGTGATCGTTTGGTCTATAGATGAAAGAGAGGTTGCCATGCTCAGAGAGTTTCATGAGCAGAGAGACAGGCTGCCGGGCGTTATATTAAACAACAGCATAGATTATACAACAGATGCCTCGAGTGCTGTTATGGGACAGGATATGGTAGTGTGTGCCGTCCCTTCACCATTTGTCAGAAGTACAGCCAGGAGCGTTGCCGGATATGTACAAGAAGGGCAGCTGATTGTGAATGTAAGTAAGGGTATTGAGGAGTCAACTCTTATGGCACTTGTGGAGATTATTGAGTCGGAGATTCCGCAGGCACATGTTGCAGTTTTGTCCGGTCCGTCTCATGCTGAAGAGGTTGGCAGAGAAATACCTACCACGGTAGTTGCAGGAGCCCGTGATATTGAGATTGCCAAGATAGTCCAGAATGCATTTATGAATGATTATTTCAGAGTTTATACAAGTACTGATGTTACGGGAATTGAGCTTGGAGGTTCAGTGAAGAACGTCATCGCGCTTGCAGCCGGAATATCTGATGGCCTTGGCCTTGGAGACAATACAAAAGCTGCGCTCATGACACGTGGAATGGCAGAGATTATGAGACTGGGACTGGCAATGGGCGCTGATGTAAAGACCCTTTCAGGACTTTCTGGCATGGGGGATCTCATCGTAACATGTACATCACTTCATAGCCGTAACAGAAATGCCGGATATCTCATAGGACAGGGAAAGACATATGAGGAGGCGATGGCTGAAGTAAAGATGGTTGTTGAGGGCGTCTACTCGGCAAAAGCTACACTTGCTCTTGCAAGAAAATATGGTGTTGAAATGCCGATTGTTGAAGCTGTAAATAACGTGCTTTTCAATGGTATGACAGCAAAAGAGGCACTCACAGAACTGTTAAACAGGGATAGAAAAAGTGAATTATAAAAATAGAAAATAGGACAAATGTGAACAAATATTTCTTGAAAATTGTTTTTTTGTTTACAAACTGTTTACAATTACTGAGTGTTATGATACATTGAACTATAATAATGTCGTCTATGGGGAGAGTCTGTTCTGACATCCGGGGATAGATGATTATGATCAGATTATAAGGAAAGAGGTAATGAGAATATGACGAAGACTACAAAGAAACTCATAGCTTTGCTGTTGGCTGTTGTTATGATCACAACGTTGATCTCACCTTCTAATTATAGTTGGACAAGTGCAGCTGAAGCAAGAACAGGGAATGAAAGCGCAACCCCGACAGATTCGATAGCTTTGCTGTCAGATGCGCAGAATATGGGAGAGATGGACAAATATATCACCGGCGTAATAATTCAAGGTGCTGATGGTAAGGTATATGGTTCAAGCAATACAAGCCATAAGATATATAAGCTTCCGCTTGACCCTAACGATTCAACAAAACAGGGAACAACAACACAGATGGCTATGGATATCACGTTTGACATTGATACGGTCAATGCGATCATAGCATCGGGAGAGGATGCTTCATTTACGTATAAGCTTCCTGATAATATAAAGATCGGTAACAATGTGTATGACAAACCGATATCAAAGGATGGCGTGCAGATTGGTTCATATTCAGTTGTAGACGGCATTCTTACTACTATTATATTTAAGGATAAGCTTGCTCAGAATGTCGAGCTTGATGCGAGCTTCTCCGCATGGGTAACATTAGATCTCTCAAAATACAATGAAAAGAATGAAATTGAGAATAAGTTTACAAACAAGATTACTGTCAACGTACCAGTTGACTTCAAACCTGACGTAGATTTGATGAAGTCTGTTTCAAACGGATATACAGCAAATCCTGATGATGGTTATGTATATTTTGATTACACTGTAGAAGTTTCTTCAAAACATGGAACAGCATCAGCTGAGGGGACAACTCCTGATCTCATATTTAAAGATGTTATATCGAATGATCTGACAGGGGTACTTCCAGATGTGGTTAACATAAAAGTTGTAGATCCATCAGGAAATGATATTTCGTCGAAACTTTCCTATGACAGTAGTTCGGCTACGATTTCCGGAACACTTCCAAATCTTGGTGCAAAGCAGTCTTACAAAGTTACATACACGGTAAAGAGTGAAGTTGGTGATCTTGGACAGGACATCGTAAATCTGAATCAGAAAAATCAGGCTGATGTGGACAACAATACAGTAAGTGATTCTGAGCAGACAAACAAATCATATAAATATGTAAAAGATGGTGCTACAGATCTTAAGCTCAAGAAAAGTGTTTCTAACGTGTCGGCTGATTCTGAGAACAGAACGATTACATTTAATTATAATCTTGTAATAAGTTCTGAGTACGGAACGGATGGTGATATTGATCTCAATGATGTTATATCAGGTGAGCTTGATTCCAGACTTGGATCAAACGCCAAAAGAAAAGTCCAGAATATAATTGTAAAGAAAAAGAATCTGAATAATTGGCAGGACACGATCCTCACTGATGAGAATTATGTGAAAGGACCTGATGGAGATATTGCAAATGATGGTCAGGTGCTTACCGGAACGCTTCCAAAGCTTGATGCGAACAATCAGTATGAGATAAGTTATGATATTGTCATATATGATATTGATGATGGCGTTGGTACCGTCAAGGTGAATTCGGCTAATACTGCGACAGCAGATGATGGTAAGAACACTTCCACAGAGACATCACACAGAGATATAGATTATAATGGTGGTAAGAAGACTCCAAAGGTATCAAAGAAAGGTGCCCTTTCAGAAGATGGAAGCAAGATTACATGGACCATCACTATAAATGAGGACAACAAGAAAGATCTTACAGATGTAACTATCACAGATATATATAAGAAGAATGATAATGTAGTTGATGAGGATAAGAATTGCGACGTAGAGATTAACGGAACAGCTTCAGCAACAAAGATTTCTCTTCCGGCAAACATAGTTCTTGATGGCGGTAAAGCATATCTTACAGATGGAACTAATAAGATTGAACTTTCCGACCGCAGATCAAAGATTGTTCTCACATATGAGACCGCTGTCACAGAGGGTGAGAAGCTTACTGATACATATTACAACGAAGTAGGTATAACTAAGGGAACTGATTCAGACAGCGCAAATGACAAAGTAGAAATTGATAATGGTGGTGTAAAAAAGAAATTTGTTGGCATCACAGATGGTGGTGATAGCAGCGTACTTGCATGGAAGACTACTATTTCAGGAAAGATAACAGCAGGCAGTACATATTCAGATAAGATTGACAAGAAGTGGCCTGATGTTGACAGATCTGATCACTATTTTACGAATGAACAGATCAATAATATCCATGTCGGTGATTTGGTTCAGGGCACAGATTATAAGTTGAGCTATCAGATAACTGAATTTTGTGGATGGGAGAATCAGCGAGTTGTTGATGATCTTTCGGGTATAAGTAATCCTTATGATATCATGGGCTTTGTCATTACATTCTTAAGGGATGTTGATTACGCCGAAGGACAGACTCAAAATATTGAACTTACGTACTCAACAACAGTGAAAACTGATGCTGATAATTATGAAGCTAAGAATGATGGAACATTTACTACTTCAAATTCATCAAAGGATGTTTCGGATTCTTACGTGGTCAAGAAAAAGACTCATGGAGCCATTGTGAAGAAGTACAGCATTAGCAATGGTGTTGACGAGAAGTCCAGCATTGTTGGATATGTAAAAGATGATAATGTATTCATATACAAAGTAGTTCTTAACGAAAATTTTGTATATGGAAAAGGTGATGTCCTTGATTTTTATGACGTTTTGCCTGAGGGAACAAGTCTTGATACACAGTATATAAATAATCACCGCAATGAGATACTTCCAAATGGAACGGGAGAGTGTGTTTCAGGCCTTGATGGAGTATATTTTGCAACATATTATGCTGACAATAAGACCAATCCTTCAACAGGTTTGGAAGGTTCAAATCACGTAAAGAATGTATCTGTTAATGGCAATAGGCTTAGTTTCAGCATTGATGACATGGCTTTCTGGGATAGTAAAGTCAAAATAGAGATGTACTATGCTGTAAAGGTAGATGCAGATGTAGATGCTGCTATTAGTGAGAATGACAGGACATTTGTCAACAATTGTTCTGGTACAATAACATCATCAGACGGTTCAAAGACTACAGAAACCGACAGCTCGTCTGTAACTGTAACAAAGCCATCTATGTCAAAGACAGCTGGATCATTTGATAAGAATACAAAGAGCATAGAATATACTGTAAATATCAATGAAGATGGCAAAACGCTTGGAACAACAGGAACAGTTACTGTAGTTGACACATATGACTATTCATCTGCTGCATCAGTTAATAATGTATATCTTAAGTCCGATTCACTTCAGCTTGTATATGCTGACACAGGAAGGAATGTTCCTTCTAATCTGTACAGTTATACATATGTAGATGATAACAGTGCCAAGAAATCTACACTGACACTCAATGTGCCTGATTCTACAAAACTGATATTAAAGTATAAATATGTTCTGTCATACACAGGAGCACTTGATACTACTATAAGTAACCAGGTTGGTATTCTTGGTTCAGTCAGTTCTGCGGACAGCAGCAGGGTTGAGACAGAAGTACACGATGATGGAGTTAATTATGTATCAAAAGTAAGGCAGTTCCATTTGACAATAATCAAGACTGATGCTGTCATGTCTGGAATAAAACTTAAGGGAGCAGAATTTGAACTTTACAGATATGGCTCACCGGATGATCTTTCAGATACAAGCTGGCATCTCATAGAGCCTGATACGGGCGAAGAGCGAATCACGAATGAAGAAGGTAAGCTCACACTCACAAGTCTGTATTATAACTTCTATTATAAGCTTGTTGAGGTTAGTGCACCGGATGGATATAAGACTCTTGATGAGCCTGTATATATTTACAACCTTAACGCTGATGCGGACTCGAAGAAGGGTCCTATACTTGAAGGTATAGATGATGTCAAATATCCTATATTAAGCGGTACTAGTATGGGAGAAGATAAGATTGCCGATTTCGATCTCCCTATAAGTAATCAGCCGAAAGACAGAAAGATACAGGTAAAGAAGCTGTGGAAGGATGCAAATAATTCAACACTTTCAGATGAGAACATTCCTGTGGATGGCGATCTGGTTGTGAAAATATATTCATCAACAGTATCTTCGAGTTATGATAAAAACAGTACACCTGTTGCAACAGTTAAACTTAACAGGGGCAATAACTGGACAAGTGGTGAGCTTTCCCTGCCAGTTGTAGACAGTAACAATAAGAATCTATTCTATTTTGCTGAAGAGGAATTCTCAGATGAGAACTTTGCGGTGTCATATAACAACAATGGTACAGTAAATGGCATGATCACCATTACGAATACAGATAAGACTGTCCGAGTTGAAAAGACTGAGATTCCAGTGACAAAGGAATGGGTCGACAACAATAACAAGCTGAACAAGAGACCGACAAGTGTCACTGTTGATCTGGCTGTTGAGAAGGCTGATGGAACAGCAGATATAATCGCTGATAAGCAGATCGTTCTTAGCGAAGAGAACGGATGGAGCGGTACATTTACGGATCTTGACAAGAAAGATGCAGACGGCAACATTATCAAATACACAGTTGTTGAGAATGAGGTAAGCGGTTATACAGGAGATGTAGACGTAACCCGTGATTCTGACGGTGTTGTAACTGATGTAAAGATTACGAATACAATCAATGTTGGAAGACTTCAGATCATCAAGATGTTTGATGGCGGAGATTCACTTACAGATGCACAGAAGGCAGCCATAACATTTGATATTACAGGTCCTGCGTCATATGAGGGCGTGACCCATATATCATATGATCAGTTTGTACTTGGAAGCTACGTGATTGACAACGCTCCAGCCGGAACATATACGGTCACAGAGTCAAATGCAGACATAGATGGTTACAAGCACACTGTAACATGTGAAGTGAATGGCAATACAATAGCCATCGGAGATAACGTGACGGTCATCGATGGGGATATAACTGCTATAACATTTGTAAACAAGTATGAAGAGCTTGTCGACATCAGTGGAACAAAGACATGGGATGATGCTGATGATCAGGATGGCATGAGACCAGAGAACATCACAGTCCGTCTGATGAATGGCGATGATGAGGTGGACAATGTTACTGTGACACCAGACGCTATTACAGGAGAGTGGACATACAGTTTTACAGGCCTTCCTAAGTATGATTCTACTGGCAATGAGATAAAGTACAGCGTCAAGGAAGATGCGGTTACAGGATACGATGCTGAGATTACAGGATATGATATCTTGAACAAGCATACACCTGAGACCATCAATATCAGTGGAACAAAGACATGGAGTGATGGTGACAACCAGGATGGAACAAGACCTGGCAGTATCACAGTCAATCTTCTTGCAAATGGTGTAAAGTATGCAAGCAAGAAGGTAGAGCCTGATGCTTCAGGCAATTGGAAGTACAGCTTCACAGATCTTCCAAAATACAGCAATAAGCAGGTGATCGTATATACGATTACAGAGGATGCAGTTGAAAACTATTCAACAGCAATAGACGGATACAATGTAACAAACAGTTATACACCTGGTAAGACTAGCGTATCAGTGACAAAGAACTGGGACGATGCGAATAATCAGGATGGCAAGAGACCTGAGAGCATAAAGGTTCAGCTCTACGCTGACGGTTCTCCTGTTGGAGAAGAGATCACTTTGACAGCAGACGATGGCTGGACATATACATGGTCTGGTCTTGCAGTAAAGAAGGCTGGTCATAATATTGCGTATACAGTGAAGGAGACTGAGATTCCTGAGGGATACACATCAGGTGAACCTACAGGCAATATGACGGATGGATTTACTATCACGAACAGTTATACACCTGAGACAATTGATGTAAGTGGAACAAAGACCTGGGATGATGGTAATAATCAGGATGGAACAAGACCTGGCAGTATCACAGTCAATCTTCTTGCAAATGGCGTAAAGTATGCAAGCAAGAAGGTAGAGCCTGATGCTTCAGGCAATTGGAAGTACAGCTTCACAGATCTTCCAAAATATAATGATGGAACTTTGATAGTTTATACAGTATCAGAGGAAAATGTTGAAGGATATGATACGGCAGTTTCCGGATACAACATCAAGAATACCTATTCACCTAAGAAAACTCAGATTTCTGTCACAAAGAAATGGGTTGATGCAGACAATCAGGATGGCAAGAGATCAGACAAGGTTAAGGTTGTTCTTCTTGCTGATGGGGATGTTATAACTGATTCAGAAGCTGAACTGAGCGATGACAACAACTGGGCACATACATGGACAGGACTTGATGTCAACAAGAATGGTAACAAGATCACATACACTGTAAAGGAGATAAGTGATCTTGGAGATTATACTTCTGAGACAACTGGAAGCGCAGAAGACGGATTTGTGATCACGAACAGCTATACACCTGAGAAGATAGCGATTAGCGGAACAAAGACATGGGATGATGCAGATAATCAGGATGGCAAGAGACCTGAGAGCATAAATATCAACCTGTTTGCAGATGGTGTAAAGTATGCAAGCAAAAAGGTAGAGCCAGATGCTTCTGGTAACTGGAAGTACAGCTTCACAGATCTTCCAAAATACAGCAACAAGCAGGAGATCGCATACACGATCACAGAGGACGCAGTTGAAAATTATTCAACAGCAATAGATGGATACAATGTAACAAACAGTTACACACCTGGTAAGACAAGTATATCAGTTACAAAGAACTGGGACGATGCGGATAATCAGGACGGCAAGAGACCGGGCAGTATAAAGGTTCAGCTCTATGCAGATGGAACTCCTGTTGGAGAAGAGATCACATTGACAGCAGATGACGGATGGACTTATACCTGGGATAATCTTGCAATATATAGTGCAGGACAGAAGATCACATATACCGTAAAGGAGACTGAGGTTCCTGAGGGATACACATCAGGTGAACCTACAGGCAATATGGCAGATGGATTTGTCATCACAAACAGCTATGTACCGGAGACAACGCAGGTCAGCGGTACAAAGGTATGGGATGATGCAGATAACCAGGATGGTATGAGAGACGAAAGTATCACTGTCAACCTGCTTGCAAATGGCGTGAAGAAGAAATCTAAGACCATTACAGCAGCGGATAATTGGGAGTTTACATTTACCGGTCTTCCAAAATATGAGAATGGTCACAAGATCACATACACCGTAACTGAGGATGCTGTTGCTGGATATGACACAGATATAACCGGTGATGCTGAGAATGGTTATACGATAACCAATAGACACACACCTGAGACGATCGATATCAGTGGAACAAAGACCTGGGATGATGGCGATAATCAGGATGGAACAAGACCAACCAGCATAAAGGTTAATCTCTATGCAGATGGTATAAAGTATGCAAGCAAGGATGTGGAGCCTGATGCTTCAGGCAACTGGAATTACAGCTTTACGGATCTTCCAAAGTACAATAACGGTCAGAAGATCGTATACACTGTATCAGAAGATAATGTAGAGGGATATACAGCAGAGGTTACAGGATATAACATCAAGAACAGTTACACACCAGGCAAGACCATGGTTAAGGTCAGCAAGATCTGGGATGATGACAACAACAGGGACGGCAAGAGATTTGAGACAGTTAACGTTCAGCTCTATGCAGACGGCGTTGCATATGGCGAAGCTGTAGCTCTTACAGAGGCGATGGGCTGGACATATACATGGACAGATCTTGATGAGAAGAAAGCCGGACAGACTATAGTATATACAGTCAAAGAGGTTGGCAGCCTCGGTGAGTATACATCAGTTGTAAGTGAGGACGGACCAAACAGTTTCATAATCACGAACAGCTACACACCAGAGAAGATAACGATTTCAGGAACAAAGACCTGGGATGATGCAGACAATCAGGATGGCAAGAGACCAGAGAGTATCAAAGTCAACCTTTTTGCAGACGGTGTGAAGTATGCAGATAAGGTTATAGAGCCTGATGCTTCAGGCAATTGGAAGTACAGCTTTACAGATCTTCCAAAGTACAGTAATGGTCAAAAGATCAAATACACGATATCAGAGAATGAGGTCGCAGATTATTCATCTGAGGTTACAGGCTATGATATCAAGAACAGCTATACGCCAGGCAAGACCAGTGTAAAGGTTACTAAGGTCTGGAATGATGCGGATAACCAGGACGGAAAGAGAGCTCCTTCTGTCAAAGTGGTACTTCTTGCAGATGGCAACCGTGTAGCCGGTTCTGAAACTACACTCAGCGAATCAAACAACTGGACTACAACATGGTCGGGTCTTGATGAGAAGAAGGCCGGTAATACGATAGTATATAGAGTTAAAGAGCTTACAACTATCGACGGTTACTCAACAGATTTACGGTTTATAGGCAACGGTGAGTTTGAGGTTGAAAACACACACATACCATCAAAGGTATCAGTCAGTGGTATCAAGACATGGGATGACGACAACAACAGAGACAATCAGAGACCTGATGAAATTACAGTTAAGCTTCTTGCAGATGGTCAGGTAGTTGATTCTAAGACAGTGACAGCTGCAGGTGACTGGAAGTACGAATTTGACAATCTTGATGAGTACAAGGATGGTCAGAAGATTGTATATACAGTTGAGGAAACTCCTGTTACAGGTTATTATGCATCAGTTGATGGATATGACATCACAAATACATACAAGCCGAACAATATCAAGCTTACAAAGACAATAAATGGTGATGTTGCCCCTGATGATGTGGCACAGAATATCACATTTAATGTCACAGGAGATAACGGATACAGCAAGACGATAAAACTTACAGATCCAGATGTAAAAGACCTTGGAAATGGCAAGTATGAGATAACGCTTGTAAATGTGCCAAACGGCAGATATACGGTTGAAGAGACAGCATACACTTACGACGGATCTGCTGTAAGCGTTACATACACTGTGGACGGTACAGATGGCGACGGTGACAAGACACCATCTATCAGACTTACAAATGGCAAGAATACAGATGTTCAGTTTGTAGATACATACAGACTTGGATCTATCAGCTTCACAAAAGCTGGTCTGTATAAAGAGTCATGTGCTGAGAATGCAGATGATCTTAAGATGCTTGACGGAGTAGAATTTGCACTTTACAGCGCAGATGATACTGATTTGGCAAATGAGATAGCGACAGCTAAGAGCGTAGGTGGTACTGTAGTATTTGACAATCTTAAGACAGGAACATATCTGATAAAGGAGAAGTCAGCTGAGGGCGGTTACATCATTGATGACACGGTTTACACTGCGGAAGTCACAGCAGACAGTGAAGAGCCAGCATCACTTAACGGTGTTGAAAATAATACACTTGTGAACGATCTTCCAAGAACAGATATTAAGATATCTAAGGTTTCTGAAGAAGATAATGGAGTCAAGCTTCCTAATTCGGTATATGGACTTTATAAGAAAGATGAGAACGGTGAGGATGAGCTGATAGCTAAGGCCACTACGGATGAGAATGGTGAGCTTAAGTTTGAAGGAATACTCGTAGATACAGAGTACGTTATAAAGGAGATACAGTCTCCAGATGGATATTATGTATCTGAAAAGCCTATCTCGATCAAGTTCATAAAAGATGATAATGGCAATGTGATTGTTGATTCATTTGACAGTGGAGTGAATCCGGATTCAGGTAAGGCTACTGTTATTATTGATGATAATGGCAATATTACATGGCTTGAGCCAACAGTCAAATATTTATTTGATAAGGTGGATGAAGATGGAGTTCCATTAAAGGGTGCTACACTCAGACTTGAGGATGCTGACGGAAAGATGATTGATGAGTGGATAACAGATGGACACAGTTATGAGATCGTAGGTGTTCTGGCAGCCGGTCAGACATATACGCTCAGAGAGATCAAGGCTCCATCTGGATATGACCTTGCCAAAGATATAGAATTTACAGTATCTGATGATAAGGTTGCAGCCGGAGAGGATACAGTTGTCACTATAACAATGGTTGATAAGAAGACAACAACGACTGAAACAACTGAGACAACTGAGACAACTGAAACAACTGAAACAACTGAAACCACGCAGACAACTGAAACGACTGAGACAACTGAGACGACAGAAACAACTCAGACAACTGAGACAACAGAAACCACGCAGACAACAGAAGTAACAACAGAGGACAAGCATCATCCTGATACAGGAGATCAGGTTCCGATTATACCGATTGCATTGATTCTTTTCGTCAGCCTTGGCGGATGTGGATGTATAGTAATATACAAGAGAAAAAAGGATAAGCAGAGCAATCAGTAATTATTATTGAGGTTTCATTATCAAAGTTAAGATGCCCATTCATAGGTGACTATGGATGGGCATTTTTTATACATAAAATCAGGCCTTGAGACATAACTTATATATAGGAAACTTGATTAGCAACATGATTTGTATACCATAACAATATTATGTGAACAAAGTTCGTGTATAGGAGGTCATATGGAGGAGTATCAGGTATATCAAGATATCAGCGCCAGGACAAATGGAGAGATATACATAGGTGTTGTTGGGCCGGTGAGAACTGGAAAATCAACATTCATAAAAAGATTTATGAGTCAGATGGTTATACCACACATATCAAATGAGAATGACAGAGAATTGGCTCAGGATGAGCTTCCACAATCTGCTGCGGGGAAGACCATCATGACAACAGAACCGAAATTCATACCAAAGGACGCGGTATCAATAAATGTTGGTGGCAATATTGATATGAAGATCAAGATGATCGACTGTGTTGGATATGTTGTGAAAGATGCTGAGGGACAGCTCGAAGATGGCAGGGAGCGTATGGTGAGAACACCGTGGTTTGATTATGATATTCCATTTTCAAAGGCGGCTGAGATTGGAACCAGTAAGGTTATAAACAATCATTCTACGGTTGGTATAGTTGTGACAACTGATGGAAGCTTTGGCGATTTGCCAAGAGAAAGCTATATTGATGCTGAAGCGAAGACGATTGAGGAATTAAAAGGTATAGGAAAACCATTTGTTGTATTGTTAAATACAGATAAACCATCAGGCAGTCAGGCAAAGGCTTTGTCAAGTGAGCTTTCAGATACATATGGAGCCAGTGTGATTCCGGTAAATATAGAGCAACTGAGGGACTCCGATATTACATACATATTTTCTGAACTTTTGATGAGTTTTCCGGTTACTGCTGTGTATTTTGATATTCCTAAGTGGCTTGAGGTTGCAGATGAAAGCAATGAGGTGAAAAATAGTGTGATATGTGATGCAGCACATATAAATGCCATGGTGAATTGTCTCAGGGATATCGATGATATAGAATTCCCGGAAAATTCGTATGTGAATAGCTACAGATGCAATAATATCAATATGGCAGATGGCAAGGTGTATGTATCGGTTGATATTAATAGCAGCTTCTATTATCAGATGCTTTCAGAGATGATGGGAGCTGACATTACAAATGAATATGACTTCATAACAGAACTTAAGCAGATGTCGGGCAATAAGAACTTCTGTATGAATATAATGGGAGCAATGGAACAGGTGAAATCCAATGGGTATGGACTTGTCATGCCGGACAGGGACAATATACAGCTTGGGGTTCCGGAAGTGGTAAAGACGGGAAGTAAATTTGGAGTCAGGATAACGGCAAGTGCACCATCAGTAAACATGATCAAGGCAAATGTCAGCACGGAGATTATGCCTCTAGTTGGAACCAAGGAACAGGCAGATGATCTGGTCACTTACATCTCCGACAACAGTGAAGATGGAAATATATGGAATGTAAATATATTTGGCAAGACGATAGAGCAGCTTGTGGATGATGGCCTTAATACTAAGGTGAGCAAGATAGGTGCTGAGAGCCAGCATAAACTTCAGAACACCATGGAGAAGATTGTAAATGATGGAAATGGCGGAATGGTGTGCATCATAATATAAGATTGCATATTGATGCTTTGCTATGTTAAAATGTCTAAGGTGTTTCATGCCTTAGACATTTGTCGTGCAATGGCATGGCATAAAAATAAACAAATGAGGTTTTGCTGATGTCTGCTATAGACGTAAAACTGAATGTATTCGAAGGACCATTGGATCTTCTGTTACATTTGATTGAGAAGAATAAAGTTAATATATATGATATACCGATTGTCAGTATTACAGAGCAGTATCTTGATTATGTGAACAACATGGAAGAAGAGGATCTCGATATTATGAGCGAGTTCCTTGTCATGGCAGCAACACTTATCAAGATCAAATCCAAGATGCTTCTGCCTAAGGATGAGGAGGAAGAGGAAGACGAGGATGATCCAAGAGAAGAACTCGTCAGACGACTTCTTGAGTATAAGATGTATAAGTATGCTGCCAGTGAGCTGAAGGATCTTGAACTAGAGGGTAATAAGATGCTTTTCAAAAAGGCGACGATACCCGCAGAGGTAAAGAATGTCAAGCAGGATGTCGATCCATATGAACTGATATCAAAGGCAGATATAGATCTTGAGAAGCTGAATGAGATTTTCAAATCAGTTATGAGAAAGCAGGTTGATAAGGTTGATCCTATCCGAAGCAAATTCAAGGAGATAGAGAGAGAAGAGATATCACTTGAGGAAAAGATGGCGGAGATCAGGGAACAGGTCAGAGGTCTTGAAGGAATAAACTTCAGAACTTTGCTTGAGATGCAGGCATCGAAGATGAATGTGATAGTCACTTTCCTTGCCATTTTGGAGCTTATGAAGATTGGTGCTATTACAATAAGGCAGGAAGAGATATTTGGAGAGATTATTATCGACTCTCTGGATACTATATAGATTGGATGAGGTTACGATGAACAACGAAGAGTTACAGAACGAAGATCAGAATGTATCAACTGCAGATAACACAGACACTACAAACAATACAGCTACAGACAACGCAGATAGTGCAAACACTGCAGATAACACGGACAATATAGATATTGCGGACAAAACAGATATAGCCGTTCAGAAATCAGAGAATAATGATTCATCAGAGAATGAAGAGGCAGACCAGGAGCCACAATTTAAAGAGTACAGTGATGAGTATCTGACATCTGCACTTGAGGCTATACTTTTCTCAGTTGGAGAATCTGTATCTATTGACAGGCTGGCAACTGCTTTTGAGATGGACAAGCGTAAACTTACAAAGCAGCTTGAGAATGTAGTATATAACTACAACAACAGCGACAGGGGAATCAAGATAATTGATCTTGACGGATCACTGCAGCTTTGTACCAGAAATGAATATTATGGGGTATTGGCTAAGATAGTCAACACACCAAAGAAACTTTCCCTTACAGATGTGGTGCTTGAGACATTGTCTATCATAGCATACAAGCAGCCTATAACCAGACCCGAGATAGAAGCCATCAGAGGAGTATCCTGTGTCCATGCGATAAACAAGCTCATTGAATACAATCTTGTGCAGGAAGTCGGAAGACTTGATGCCCCGGGCAGGCCTATCATGTTTGGAACAACAGAAGAGTTTCTCAGATGCTTTGGTGTCTCATCAACAAATGATCTTCCGCTTATAAGTCCTGACAAGATAGAAGATTTCAAGAAAGAGGCACTCGAGGAGGCTGACTTCACTCTAAGCGTTGACACTACATCAGAAGAATAAAATATTGAGTAATTTTATTACAACGTCACTAATATAATATCATGATCAACAAAAAGGAAAATGTATGTATATATCGGTTGAAAGAATACGGATAAAGCATCATCTGTCTGACCTGATCGTGGTGATATTATATATTGTGGCGTTTTTTATTGCGGGTATGCCGCATGATGTCTATGCCGGTGATGATCTGCCACTTTATGCGGAAAATGCAGTTCTGATCGACGGAGAGACGGGAGATATCCTGTATGAGAAAAATGGAAGTGTTCACCATCCAAATGCAAGTACGACCAAGATCCTCACATGTATAATTGCACTTGAGTGCGGAGATCTGGCAGATACAGTTATAGCATCGTCGTATGCGGCAAAGATGCCTGAGGTCAGGCTTGGCGTGCGTGAGGGAGAAATTTTCAACCTTGAGGATATGCTGTATGCAATGATGCTTGAAAGTTACAATGATGCTGCGGTTGTCATAGCAGAGCATATAGGCGGAGATGTTCAGCATTTTGCGGATATGATGAATTCCAAGGCAAAAGAGATCGGCTGCAGGACTACATATTTTATCACGCCGAACGGCCTGGATGCGCAGGACGAGGACGGTATTCACGGCACTTCGGCTGAGGATCTTGCCAGGATCATGAGATATTGTATTATCACATCTCCGAAGAGTGACTTATTTTTGAAAATTACAAGAACCAGATTCTATACATTCTCGGACAGTTCCGGTGCACGATCATTTGCCTGCTCAAACCACAATGCATTTCTTGACATGGCAGACGAAGCTCTGTCTGGAAAGACTGGATTTACGTGTGATGCGGGATATTGCTATATAGGTGCAGCGGAGTATGACGGACATACATACATATGGGCGCTGCTTGGATGTGGCTGGCCGAATAACAAGACATACAAATGGAAGGATTCAAGAACGCTTCTCGCATATGCTGAGAAAAATGCTTCATATACAGAAATTGCAGCTCCCAAAGCTCCAGATCTGAATGTCATATTTTCTTCAAAATCTGCGGGAACTGCTAGATGCCCATCGGTCTGCGATATGAATATTACAATATGTAGTACCGAAAATGAACAGGTATTGGATGATGAGATAATTTATAAATATGATATTTTAGATACTGTAGCAGCTCCGATAACCGCAGGTGAGATAGTAGGCTGGCTTGGAGTGTACAGAGATGGAAAGCTGATTGATATCGAACCTGTATATATCAAAGAGAATCTGCCCGATATAGGAATTAAGGATGAGCTGCTAAGCGTTTTTGAAAACGCTTTTATGTAACATTTGCAGATCCTCGGCATATCTTAAATTATCAATGATATAAGGGCGGTGCACAAAGGTATGGATAGGAATTGTGTATACTATGTGGTTGGCGGTGACAGGCGAAGCTGTTATATGTCTCTGAGCCTTTCTGAAAATGGTAGCAATGTGTTTCATTTCGATCCATATGATGCCGATCTGCTGAGGCATTCACCGGTAACCATCATATCAGGGGCGTCGGGAGTAGGATTTCGAAGACTTATAGAGGGTGAATGTGCGTCCTGTTCAACGGATAGGCTGAAAGCAATTGTTCTTCCAGTTCCGGTTACCAGGGATGGTGAATTTATCAACGGCAGAACACTTCTCACAGTGAACAGTATTCTGGAGTGTAGTCTGGAATTTGACATTGTGTTTGGAGGTGGAATAGGCAAATATTTGTCTGATACAAATGAAAATGGTCCTTATGTATTTGATTATCTTGCGGATGAAGGTGTGGCAGAGAGAAATGCAGTGGCAACCGCAGAAGGTGCGGTATGTGATGCAGAGGAGCTGTCTGATATCAATATAGATGGAAGTGTGTGTCTGGTGACGGGATTTGGCAAATGTGCCAGGGCCATTGCCGAAAGGCTGGCATCCTGGGGAGCAGATGTAATAGTTATGGCAAGGCGTCCAAAGCAGAGGAGTGATGCGGCTCTGTGTGGCTACAAGGTCATGTCGTTTGAGGATGTGGCGATATATGGACATATTTTGTCAGAGGTTGATTTCTGTTTCAATACGGTTCCAGCCAAAGTGCTGTGTGAAGACATATTGTCACAGCTCCATAACGGGGCGGTGGTAATAGACATTGCATCAATGCCGGGCGGAGTGGATTTTGAATATTGTAAGGAGCACGAAATACCTTACAGACATAGTTTGGGAATTCCCGGAAAACTCTCGCCAAAGTCATCAGGAATAATTCTTGCAGATGCTGCCATAAGGGCGGTATCGGATTTTAATAAATAGGAGATAATAAAACATGGATTTATCAAAGTGCAATGTTGGTTTGGCTATAACCGGTTCATTTTGTACCTTTGATAAGATTAAGATAGAAATAAAGAAAATGGTTGAGATGGGAATAAATGTGTATCCGATATTCTCGCCTCACTCCGCAGAGTACGACACAAGATTTGGAAAAGCTGACAAATTCGTAAATGACGTTGAGACGATAGCAGGAAGAAAGGGTATTTACACTATACAGGAGGCAGAGCCTATAGGTCCTAAGGCATATCTTGATGCGCTGGTCATAGCACCTTGTACCGGCAACACCATCGCCAAGCTGACAAATGGAATAACTGACACATCGGTTCTCATGGCTGCGAAGGCACATCTGAGGAATAACAAGCCGCTCATCATATCTGTTTCGACAAATGATGCCATGGGTATGAACTTCAAGAATATAGGTCAGCTCATGAATATGAAAAATATTTATTTTGTTCCATTTGAACAGGACAACTGTGTGAAGAAACCCAATTCACTCATAAGCAGACTTGATCTCATCCCAGCCACCATAGAGGAGGCTCTTGAGGGAAGGCAGATACAGCCTGTTCTTATAAAGTAGTTTTGATACACCCGATGGGGTATAATGTTGTCAGTAATAATGATTATTATACCTTATCGGGTGTAATTTTGTTTCGTATCATATGTTTTATACCCGTTATGGTATAAAACTATTAAATTTAATTGAAATTATACCTTATCGGGTGTAATATGTAAGGAGAATAGCGTATAAGAAGAATCACGTATAAGAGGTAATAACGATGAATAAGATAGCTGAATTTATAAAGACTAACAGAAAAGAAGCGGGTCTTACACAGGAAGAATTCGCAATAAGATCAGGACTTGGGCTTAGATTTGTCCGCGAACTTGAACAGGGGAAAGAGACTGTGCGTATGGACAAGGTCAATGAAGCTCTTGCGATGTTCGGCATGGAGGCGGTTCCAGGGAGAAAGGATGATTGATGATGGATATTACTTTTAGAACGGCTTATGTATATATAAGAAGTGAATTTGCGGGAATTTTATGTGAGACCGACGAGGGGTATACGTTTTCATACGATGAAGAATATCTTGAGAGAGAAAATGCCAGTGCTGTATCACTTACCATGCCTTTGTCGAAGGACATGTATCAATCCAAGACTTTATTTTCATTTTTTGATGGACTCATCCCTGAGGGCTGGCTGCTTGATGTGGTCAGTAGAAATTGGAAAATAGATGTAATGGACAGGTTTGGATTGCTGCTTGTTGCATGCCGCGATGCGATAGGCAATGTAAGTGTCAGGGAGGAACGCATATGAATTGTTTGTGCTGTGGAAAAGCTTTGAAAAATGACAACGGAACAGGCTGGCATAAAGCTTGTGTGAAGAGATTCTTTGCGACGACTAAGCTGCCAGACATAGATATAGACGAACAGAAATTAAAAGTTCTTGCAGAGGAAAGTATAAACAAGGGGTATACGGTTCCAGGGGTACAGAAGAAATTGTCGTTACACCTGCTTTCTGAACCAGGTAATCCAAGACTTACATTGGTAAACTACCCAACAGGATATATACTTAAACCTCAGGTTGATCAATTTAAAGCGATGCCTGAAGCGGAGCAGCTTGTGATGTCTATGGCTGATATGATAGGAATTTCAACGGTGCCGCATGCATTGATCAAAGGAAATGGGCAGATGGCATATATTACTAAAAGAGTGGATAGGATATTCGAGAAAACAACTGTTGAAATGCTTGCAATGGAAGATTTCTGTCAGTTGGACTATCGTCTTACACAGGACAAATATAAAGGTTCATACGAGCGATGTGCAAAGATCATAGAAAAATATTCAAGTCGTGTAGGTTTGGATATGGCAGAATTCTATATGAGAATTGTATTTTCTTTCGTGACTGGCAATTCCGATATGCATTTGAAGAATTTTTCGCTTATTGAAACAGAGGCGGGAAGCGGAGATTATGTTCTCTCACCAGCCTATGATCTGTTGCCGGTAAATGTTATCATGCCTGAGGATACAGAACAATTGGCGATACCGATGAATGGAAAAAAGAGAAATGTGAGAAGAAAAGATTTCCTTATATTTGCTGATGAATGTGGTTTAAGTCGGATATCAGCGGAGAAGATGATAAGTTTGGTAATTAAAAATAAGGACAAAATGAAAAAGATGTGTGACGAATCTTATATACCTGAAAAAATGAAATCAGACTTCAATCATTTGATTGAGGAAAGAATGCTGATTTTGGCAGATTGATAAAAATTTAATATAATACGAAATCCCAGTAGTTACTTACTATCGAAATGTGATTCGAAATGTGACTTCTGGGATTTTTGTTGACTGACATAAGATAGTCCTGTAGAATATTTATTGTGAGACAGGGAGTATCACAATATAACTTTGGAGTGTAAAGTAATATATGAGAGATCCGGAAAAACTAAAAGAGGAAATGGATGAGCGCAATAAAAAGATCCTTGACGTTGCATTTGAGCTGTTCGTAGACAAGAAGATAGAGGCGGTGAGCATGGGAGATATCGCAAGGGCTGCCGACGTGGGAAGGGCTACATTGTTCAGGTACTATCCAAGTAAGCTTGAGCTGGTCATAGCAGTATGTGCTGATCAGTGGAAGAGATATCTGGATGGCCTGGACGTGAGAAGACCTATATCGTCTGTACATGACATACCAGCCATAGACAGACTGAGATTTACCATGGACAGCTACATAGATATGTATCAGCATCACAAGGCATTGCTCAGGTACAATGACAACTTCAACTACTATGTGACACATGAGGGCAAGAACAATGATCAGCTTGTTGATTTCCACAGTTCACTGTATTCGGTGGATACCAGACTTCACATGATGTACGAGAAGGCGAAGGTGGACAGAACTATACGGACTGACATACCGGAAGCAGAATTCATGCGTGTAACGGTTCATTCCATGATGACGGCCTGCGCCCACTATGCGGAGGGCTTCATATGGGGATCGGACGACAACAAGGATTACACGGACGAGCTTATAATGATCAAGGAGATGATACTTGATTACGCAACTAAAGGGATAATGTAACAGGGGTAAATAGAAACGGAGGAATGATATGAGAAAGGGATTAATATTTAAGAAGGGAATTATAATTGCACTTGCTGCAGCGGTGGTTACGTCGCCTGCGCCGGTGATGGGTGTAAGCGGCTGGGGAGTGATGAATGCTAAGGCAGAGGAGACTACAACGAAAAAAATCCCCGAATATTTATTGATGGGCTCAACACGACTTATTGATAATGGGGAATTTCAAGATGATGGAGTTTCTGGTAATGATGACACGATATATCAGGGAACCAATTGGTACTATGACATCACGAGAAATCAGCTTGTACTGGAAAATGCGTCTATTTCTGGAAACATTACGATTCAGAACGGTGATCTTTCGATTATGTTATCCGGAACAAATACTATGAGATCAGATATGGTGATTCAAAGTATTTTAACAGAAAGCGGAATTGTGCCTACATTAGAAATAAATGGTAACAATCATAATGGAAGTCTAAGTTGTGGAAGTATCAGTGTAGCTGACTTAGGCTTAAATAATAATAATTTAAAAATTATAGGAGCAACGCTGGAGACTTCCCCAATTGAATGTAGTGGCAGCTTAACGATTGAAAATAGCCATGTGGTAGCAAATGAGGAGGATCATTCAAACGTAATTAGTGGTGATAAAATTAATATAGTAGACAGTTATGTTGAAGCGAAAGCAACAACAGAACGATACGAAGGTGAGGTAATTAGATCAAATCAACAAATTAATGTATCAGGAAGCCAGATTGTGGTTAGCCGTGCTTTAGCCTGTCAAGAACCTGTATTAAGTGATTGTGACTTCAGCAACTCTGTCATCACAAAGCAATGGAACGACATTGAGACCGGTGATGATGTAACGAAAACATATGTATATGGTAAAGCCGCTTTAAAAGAAGATTTAACGATTGCAAGTGGAGAAAGCATAGAATTTGATAGTAGTGCAAGTATCGCCAATCTGGACAAGCTTATTGTTAAAGATGGAGCCACAATTCTGATAGATGGAGCTGAACACAAACATAATACAAACGGTAATATTACATATATTTGGCAAGATGACAAAGAACATACAAAAGGAGTAGCATGCAAAGATTGTCCGATTGGATATGTGACTAAAGAAACGAAATCACACAATTATAATTCACAGGGATTTTGTACAGAATGTGATGCTTATCAGCCGGCGGTGCTCACAACAGACAAGTATGATATTGACAATGATGATAGTAAGGACAAGGTGTACGAGATTGGAAATGCAGGCCAGCTTTACTGGTTTGCCGGGCTAGTAAATGGTACACTTTCAGGTGTAGAGCAGAATGTATCAGCGAATGCAGTCCTGACCGCGGACATTGTTGTGAATAAAAATGTTTTGAAGTCGGATGGAACCTTGAACGAGGGAACATTTAAGGAATGGACACCTATTACAGGTTCTTCCAATAGTACATATAGCGGTATATTTGACGGACAAAACCACACCATCAGTGGATTGTATTTCAATCAAGAGGATAGTTATGATGTAGGATTGTTCGGTCGTAACAATGGTAAGATTGCCAATGCAGGTATTTTGGATTCTTATTTCTATGGTACCAGCAAGGTAGGAGGCGTGTGTGGAAATAATTATACCGGAACTATTACAAACTGTTATAATACCGGCAGCATCAGTGGTTTAGGAAATCTAGGAGGCGTGAGCGGATATAATTATACCGGAAGCGTCACAGACTGCTATAATACCGGAAATGTCAGTGGTAGTAGCGGATTTGTAGGAGGCGTGAGCGGAGATAATAGTAAAGGAACTATCATCAACAGTTATAATGCCGGCAGCGTCAGTGGTAAAGAATTTGTAGGAGGCGTGAGCGGATATAATTATACCGGAAGCATCACAGACTGCTATAATATCGGTAGCGTCAGTGGTAACGAAGGTAATGTGGGAGGTGTGAATGGATGGAATAAAGGAACCATCACAAACTGCTATAATGTCGGTAGTGTTAGTGGTACAGAACATTATGTAGGAGGCGTGAACGGATATAATGACGGAGGAACCATCACAAACTGTTATAATACCGGTAGTAGTGTTAGTGGTAGTGGATATGTAGGAGGCGTGAACGGACGGAATCAAGGAACTATTACAAACTGTTATAATACCAGTAGTGTCAGTGGTAAAGAACGTTATGTAGGAGATGTGATCGGACGTAATGAATCCAATGCAACCATCACAAACTGTTATTATGACAGCACTATTTATACTGGAAATGCGATAGGCGCGAATGACGGAACCACTGAAAAGGTTGAAGGTAAAACGACAGAGCAATTCAAAACAGGTGAAGTTTCGTATCTCCTGCAGAACGGCCAGTCAGAAGAAATCTGGGGACAGACCATCGGAACAGACACTTATCCTGTATTACGCGGTACAAAGGTATATAAGAGCATAACTTATATAGGCTGTAACGATTCATCTGACGTTGCCTCAGTGTCATACAGCAATGAGAAAAAGGATGTATTTGGCAAACATAACTTCGAGGATGGCATATGCAAATACTGTGGTGAAAAACTTGCGGCGACAGTCACAAAAGGTGATGAGACTATATCCTGTGTTTCACTGCCGGAAGCAATAGGTTATGCCGAAAACATGCCAGGCAGTGTCGTTACCGTTATGGAAGATACGAATACAGTTCTTGATATAAACAATACTGATTCTGATTTTACTATAGACATAAATGGACATAAGACAGATGATATTGATGTAAATAACGGAAAAATAACGATAATTGATTCTAAGACGGGAGGATACGTAAAAGGTGAATTAGATATAAAAAAAGATTCAACAGTAACAATTGGCGATGTAAAAATCTCGGGAACGATATTTACTAATGGTCAATTGATACTAAATGGTGGAGATATATACAGGATAATTCTAGCTGATGAAACAATAAAATTATACTTTAACAATAGTGATATAAAAATCAATGAAGGAATATATTTGTATGGAGCATACGGAGAAGAAATAATCATAAATGCAGAGCCTCATAATGTTATTCCAATTGTTCTGGATGAAATAAGTGTACAACAAGGTGCTGCATATGCTGTAGCAGGTGATGGCATTGTGTTAAAGTCAGATTGGTTCAACGTATCATCGAAGGATTCCATAATTGATCTGTCAACAAGTATAGAAGATAATAAACTCAGAATTGGAGCATTGCTGAACGATAAAGTATATGCAGAGTTAGATGAAAATAAAAACATTACCTATTCTGGAAGTGAATTAAAGCCATCTGTAAAGGTATATTACAATAGAAACTATATGTCTTCTGTACAGCTAAAAGAAGGCTTAGATTATAATGTAACGTATTCCGACAATATCAACGTCGGCACAGCGACTGCAATTGTAACAGGAATCGGTGCTTACTCTGGAACAAAGAACGTAACATTTACCATTGAGCCAAAGAAGATCAGCAGTCCAACATTTGACGGACTTAAGTCTGAGTACACATATACAGGGCAGAAGGTAGAGCCTGAGTTTACTCTTATGGACGGCGATACAGTCATTCCATCAAACGAATATGAAGTATCTTACAGTGACAACACAGAAGTTGGAACAGCAACGATAACCATCACGGACGCCACGGACGGAAATTACGATATAAACTGTAAGGCTGAATTCGATATAGTTAAAGCTGATCCGGTTATCAATGAACTTCCGATGGCAGATCCTATAAGCTACGATCCACACAAAACCTTAAATGAAGCAAGTATTTCGGGCGGAGTCGTAATCGGAGTTTCAGGAGAAAACATAACCGGAACATGGAGCTGGGCTGATGATTCTGTAGTACCATCGGTGGACGTTACAGACTATGATGTCATATTTACCCCAGATGACCAGAAACATTACAATTCAGTCAGGGGAACTATTCAGTTGAATGTCTCAAAGGCCGATGTAGAAGTAGTTGAATTACCAGCGGCAAGCGGAATAACATACGGTGACAATCTTGCAAAAGCTGTTATATCTGGAGGAAGAGTGTCCTTTGAGGGTATTGATCAGGTTGAGATACCGGGAACATTTGCATGGAAGGATGATTCCATAAAGCCGTTTGTATCTGACAGTGACAAGACGCTGTATACCGTTGTATTTACGCCGGCTGACAGTGTGAATTACAACACAGCAGAAATTGAGATCACGGTAAATGTGAGCAAGGCTGCAATGCCGAATCTGCTGTTAAGTGTAGATAATACACATAAGACCGTTGGAAGTATTGCACTTCCGGGAGACTGGACATGGCTTGATGCTGATACATCGACTGCGATAAAGGCAGGCGGATCAGTGGAGGCAACCGCTGTATACGTTGGCGATGACAAGGAAAATTATGACAGCACAGAGCTGAAGATAACCATCTACAGAGCGGCATGTTCAGAAGGTGAGACTGTAAAGTATACACTAAAAGGAGAGAAGGCTCCGACCTGTACAAAGTCTGGTACTGGACATACAGAGTGTTCAATCTGCGGTGATGTCATGAGCACAGGTGTGTATGTAAAGAAACTTGGACATAAGTGGAATTCCGGCAGGGTGACAAGAAAACCTACATACACGGCGACAGGCGTGAAGACATTCACATGTACCGTGTGCAAGACTGCGAAAACAGCAAGTATTGCCAAACTTGCAACAACAGATATAAGCAAGAAGACAAGCAAGATCACTGTTTCTGGAATAGAGAACAAGATCTACAACGGAAAGGTACATACCCAGAAGTCTCTTGTTGTAAAGGCTGGTGCAAAGACACTTAGACTGAACAAGGATTACACTGTAACCTACAGCAAGAACAAAGCGGTGGGCAAGGCGAGTGTGATAATACGTGGTAAAAATGCATATTCAGGAAAGATAACAAAGACATTTACCATAGTAAAGGCTGCCAAGGGAAAGACGTATACAGTTGGAAAGTTCAGGTACACAATAACCGGAGCAAAGGAAGACGGCACCGGAACAGTTGCAATTGCCGGAACAACGTACTCAAGGTCAGATAAGAAATTTGCATCACTGACCATCGCAGACACTGTCGTTATAGGAGATGTAAGGTTTAAGATAACATCTGTAAGCGCAAATGCATTCAGCAGATATACGGCTCTAAAGAATGTCACTATAGGTAACAATGTGACAAGCATAGGGGCAAACGCATTTTTATCATGCAAAAACCTTAAGAAGATGACGATAAAGTCAGCGAAACTTAAGAGCGTTGGAACGAAAGCCTTCAGTGGAACATACAGTAAAATTACATTTGCAGTACCTAGGAATAAGGCCACAGCATACAAGAAACTGATAAAGAATGGCAGTCCTTCTGCGAAAGCAATCTATAAATAACAAATATATAAATTGCCTGTAAAAACAAGACTTTCAGACCTCTTGTACATGCAGCGTATTCGCCATTTTCGATACGCCGCATGTATACAGAAGGCTGGAAGTCTTTTTATATGTCAAGGACAATAGCATATTTTCTCAGCCAGTGATCAATCTGGAGAAGATATGCCATCATCTGGGGACCTGCCATGAGCTGACCGAACCATGGTCTGCCATAATCCTTTGGCGCGTTTATGAAATTTTTCACATATTCTCTGTCGATGAGAGGCAGAAGAGGACTTTCCGGATCGTTTAGCACGCAGAGAAGCCTCTTTGCAAGCTCCTGCTCATAATGAGGGTCATATGACTTGGGATAAGGGCTTTTCTTTCTGTACATGATCTCGTGCGGAACATAATCCTTCATGGCTTCTCTCAGAAGCTTTTTCTCACAGCCTTCGGAATATTTGTATTCCCATGGAACATTGAACACATAATCAAGTATTCGTGGATCTGCAAATGGAACTCTCGCTTCAAGTCCGCTTGCCATGCTTGTTCTGTCCATTCGATCAAGCAATGTCTGCATGAACATCCTGATATTCAGATAAGATATCTGCCTGCGCCGTTTTTCCGTATCGGATTCCCCTGGGAGAAGATTGATCTCGGATAAGAGAGAATTGTACAGTGATGACACATATCCCGGTATATCAAGACTATCTCTGAGGTCCGACGACAGTACTGAGAGCCTTGGCGACAGATCCTTCATCCATGGAAATGTGTCTGCAGACAGCAGCTCATCCCTGTAAAACCAAGGGTAGCCTCCGAATATCTCATCTGCACATTCCCCGGTCAATACTACTTTGTATTCCTTTGCCACAAGTGAGCAGAAGTAGAGAAGAGAAGAATCCACATCTGCCATGGTCGGCATATCCCTGGATTCTACGGAAGTGTAGAGGTAATCTGCAAGGTCACTATAATTGCATGTCAGATATGTGTGGTCTGAACCTATGTGCGAGACCATCATGTCGACATATGGCCGATCCTGCTCCGGCTGGAATGCATTTGACTTGAAATATTTGGAATTATCTTTGAAATCAAATGAGAAAGTGTGCAGCTTTTTCCCCTGTTCCATGAGTTTTGCGGCGCATACGCTGCTGACTATTGACGAGTCGATCCCGCCTGAGAGAAAAGTGCAAATAGGTACATCTGATACAATCTGTTTTTCTATACTGTCCTTAACAAGATATCGAACTTTTTCCACCGTGTCTTCGTAGCTGTCCGTATGTGGTGTGCTTGTGATGCGGTAATATGTGAAGTCACTCATTCCATATGCTGAGAACTTCATAAAATGTCCCGGTTTCACTTCGTCTATGTTCTTGAACACACCGCAGCCGGGAGTTTTGGACGGACCAATTCCAAACACTTCACACAGTCCATTTGCATCTATGACAGGTCGTATGCCCGGATAGCATAGTATCCCTTTTATCTCCGATGCAAATACAAGAGTCCTGTCGTCTGTCACTGAGTAATACAGTGGCTTGACACCGAAGTGGTCTCTGTACAGATATATTGTCTGGATATGCTCATCATATATTGCAAATGCAAATATACCGTTCAATCTATGTACAAAGTCTGGGCCATAATGCAGAAAACAGTTGAGAATAACCTCTGTGTCCGAAGTTGTATCAAATGTATATCCCAGGGCGAGCAGCTCCGATTTCAGCTCCTTTGTGTTGTAGATCTCACCGTTGTACACTATGTATATATCATTTTCTCCGATTGTCTTTTTCATGGGCTGTTCGCCTCTTGCCACGTCACGTATGGATAGTCTGGTGTGAGCAAGCCCACAGTGGGATGACAGCACTGTATTCTGTGCATCCGGACCTCTGTGAGCAAGCGCCTTATTCATGTCGTTCAATATGTATGAGTATCGTTCCTGTTTGGTATTGAAATCCCTGCTGGAGTTATAGAATCCTGCGATGGAACACATATATTTACCTCTTTTTGTGGTATCTATATATTATATTGGGGAGTTGATTTTATAGAACTTTTAGATGATATGCGGTTGTAGTATGATTAAATAAAAGTTATAATCTAAACAAGATTTTTATATGAAGGACTGACATTGCGCTTGGAGAGGCACATACAGGAGGACATATAAAATGACGATATTTAAAGATAAGACTATAACGGACAATTTTATTTTTGGCGCTGTAATGTAGAATCCGAAATTGTGTAAAGCACTATGTGGGCGATGAAGTAAAAGAGCTTCTCCACTATATTGGGGGAGATAAACCATCAAGCACTCTAACAAAATTGCTTGATGAAGAGGTTAATAATGTTAAAAGCAATAAGAAATTGAGGCGCGAATTTATGACATTTTTGATGAGAGATAACGAAAATAAGCTATGTAAAGCAAAGTGCATGAATCGGTTTTTCATGCACTTTATTTTGTTATATCACACCACAGGTGTAATGCAGAATAAAGCATGCGTTGATATAATTGAATATGCTGTCATGTTATGATTATTGCGACAATAGAGCTTGGAGTTTATAGAAATACATATCCTTAAGAAACAATACAGAAAGAGGAAATCTATCGTGAAAAATACAATAATACAGACTAATAAAAAATACCTTCCGGGACTGTTAAATATTGCGGTTCCGATCATGCTTAGCAATCTGATATCTCAGCTCCAGATGCTTATAGACAGAATATTCTTAGGACACGTAAACAGCATGTACATGAGTGCACTTGGCAATGTGACTTCACCGATGTGGACCACCATGTCGTTTTGTTTCTCCATCGTGACAGGAGCGTCTATACTGATAAGTCAGAGCGTTGGTGCAGGAGATACCGAACACATAGAGGAATACTCCGGTGCCATGGTGAAATACAATAATATCATACCGATACTGTTATTTTTCTTCTGGACATTCTGCGCTGAATTTGTATTCAGACTCATGGGTGTGTCAGACGGCCTGATGCCGATGTGTCTTGATTATTCCAGGTATTATGCGCCCGTATTTTTGATAACAGGACTGGGCGGTGCATTCAGCGTCATACTCCAGACATCAAACTATACCAAACCACTTGTTGTATATGGAATATTAAGATCTGGTGTAAATATATTCCTTGACTGGGTCATGATATTTGGAAAATTTGGGCTTCCGGCCATGGGGATAAAGGGTGCAGCCATAGCGACTACAATAGCGGAGTACTCTGGACTTATATTTGCAGTGATATTCGTGGTATCAAGCAAGAAACTTAACACTAAACCATCTATGAAATGGGTGGTAAAGGCACATATAAAGCCGTATCTTTTGTCGGCAAAGCTGGGAGTGAACACAGCTCTTGAGGATTTTGCATGGAATCTTGGCAATCTGCTGCTTATAAGGATTCTCAACGCCATAAATGAGATGGCTGCCGGAATTTATTCCATCATATTCAGTGTTGAAGTCCTGGCAGTCGTCATCATCGGAGCGATAGGAAATGGCACAATGACACTAACCGGTGAGGCAAAAGGAAACAATGATCTGGGTAAATACAAGGGTGTATGTGTCTGTGCGTATGGCTTGTGTATAGTAGTTGGAATCATCACACTTGGTGTATGTCTTGCGTTTCCACAGCAGATCATATCACTTTTCACCAACGACAAGAGTATAATTGCATCGTGTGGGATATATCTGATCTTTATTAGCATCAATCTGTTCGCAAAATCAGCAAACATAGTTGTTGGCAATGCAATCAGGGGCAGTGGCAACACGATATGGATGCTCATAACACAGCTGTTTGGCACGTTGTGGGTGGTTTCTGTGGCACTTTTGTTCGTGTTTGTCCTTAAGCTTGGAATAGCCGGAGTTTTCCTTGCAGTCATAGTGGACGAGATCGTGAGAGCATTTATCAATCTCGGTAAATATCTGAGGATAGTGAAGAACTGGGAAAGCACAGACTGGGATAAGAAGACTGAATTAGCTAAACAGTGAGTGCGACATTTAGTGGTATATATAATTTAGAATAGGCGTATCAGAAAAATAAAGTCTTATATGAAAGGGGAATATGATTTGATTTTAGAAACTGATAGATTAATATTACGTCACTGGCAGGAGAGTGACGTAGATATATTATTTGAATATGCAAGTGACCCTGATGTGGGACCTATAGCTGGCTGGCCTGTGCATGAGAGCAGGGAGTACAGCCTTGATGTGATACGGAATGTATTTAATGGGCCGGAGTGTTACGCTGTGTGTCTGAAGGACAGCGGTCTGGTTGTCGGTGCCATCGAATTACTGTTAAATGGAAGGACAGATATGACAGATCGCGATGACGAATGTGAGCTTGGATACTGGATAGGAAAGCCTCACTGGGGCAGCGAATATGCGCCGGAGGCCGCCAGAAGACTCATAGAACGTGGATTCCTTGATCTAGGTATGAGAACAATATGGTGCGGCTATTACGATGGCAATTCCAAGTCCCGCATAGTACAGGAAAAGCTCGGATTTGTGTTTCATCATACCTGTGATGAAGTGGATGTGCCTCTTTTGAATGAAGTCCGGATAGGACATACGAATATTCTGACGAGAAAACGTTGGCTGTCTGAGAAGATGAAGAAATCGCTGTATGATCAGCTGGCCAGGGATTATTGCAGTGATGCGGCCGATATATATTCCAGTGACAATATATTCTCTGAATACAGACAGATAGAAGGACAGAGGCGGTTCAAAGGACAGGAAAAGTGCCCGCTCAAAATAGCTGTAGTAAATGGCAAGCTGCTATTTACCGGTAGGAGAGAGATTGTAGATGAATGCAGAAAACGCTATGAGAATGCATCTGGAAAATGGTTCATGGATATAGAGAATTTTCGTGAGCTTGACAGCATTCTTTCCAGATACGGATGTAAATTGAAATCTGCCCATCCATTTTACCTTCCGACGAAACTGAGCGAACAAGTAGTGAGAAAAGACATTACAGATAAAATCATTGATTCGAAGTTTAAAGAAGATTTTGACCTTGTCAGGTATACGGGTGATGAGATCCTGCAATTCAAGGAAGATGACAGATGGGATGAAGCTTTCTGTTTTGATGATAACACACCTGATGTACTTGCTGTGGCTGCTGTATCAGATGGTGAGATTATTGGTATGGCTGGCGCAAGTGCTGACAGTGACGACTTCTGGCAGATTGGTATAAATGTTGTTCAAGATGCTGAGGGAAGGCATGTGGGTACATCGCTGGTATCTGAACTCACTATGGATATACTCAGAAGTGGCAGGATACCATATTATGGAACTGGCATGTCCCATATAGCCTCCCAGAGAGTTGCCGCTGCGGCAGGTTATGATGTGTTCTGGTTTGAACTGCTGGCAAAGTAGCAGTTCCCAGCATATTCTATTCTGTATTATGTTGAATCAATATACCGTATATGATATAATAAATTTATATCATATACGGTATATTTGTGCTTGCGGAGAGGCGGTGACGATATGGACGATCGCATTGATAATAGTGATTTTATAGTGAATGCCTGCGACAGGGAGTCTGTCATTGAATACGAGCAGAACAGAATCTGTACAGATACTGCCAGAAAATTCCGGGAATGTCGTGCAGCAGAGGGAATCACCCAGGCAGAACTTGGAAAGCTTGCAGGAGTATCCCAGCCTAATATAACCAGATTTGAGAGTGGAAATTATAATCCAAGCCTGGAGTTTCTTGTGAAGATTGCTGCGGCCATGAACAGAAAAGTTTCCATATCGATTGATAATCGTAATATTGATAGCGATACAGTTGTAAGTATAGGTAATCAGGGATTTGATAGTATAAGGGAATCTGGGTATTTCTACATAGATAAGACGTATTTTATCAAGGAATGGTGGGAGTCTGGAGATGCGGTAACTCTTATAACCAGACCGAGAAGATTCGGCAAGACACTTAATATGAGCATGCTGGAATGTTTCTTTTCTGTCAGGTACAGGGACAGGAGGGATTTGTTCAATAATTTATATATATCGGATTATGCTGAATATATGAAGATTCAGGGAACATATCCGGTGATATTTGTAAGCTTTGCAGCGGTAAAGCAGACGAACTGCCTTGATGCCATAAGGCAGATAAAGGTTATAATAAGTGATGTATACAGCCAGTTTCCAGAGCTTTATACATCGGACAAACTTACCGATGGTCAGAGAAAGCTTCTTGCTTCTGTAAGCAGGAATATGGATGATGTGACTGCTCAGAATGCACTGAATGATCTGTCAAGCCTTCTTACCAGCCATTATGGCAAAAAGGTCATAGTTCTTCTTGATGAATACGACACTCCATTGCAGGAGGCTTATATCAATGGTTATTGGCAGGATATGACATCCTTTATACGTAGTCTGTTCAATGCCACATTCAAGTCCAACAGGCATCTTGAGCGGGCTGTCATGACAGGTATAACCAGAGTATCCAAAGAGTCTATTTTCTCAGATCTGAACAACCTGAATGTTATAACATCAATGAATGACAGATATGCAGATTGCTTTGGATTTACAGAGAAGGAGACTTTTGCAGCACTCGATTCATATGGACTTGGAGAATGTAAAGATGCTGTGAAGAGATGGTATGATGGTTTTTCATTTGGCCATGTAAATGACATCTACAATCCATGGTCCATAACCAACTACATAGATAAGAGACAGTTTCGTCCATATTGGGTCTCGACAAGTTCAAATGAGATGATAAGTCGATTGCTGCGTGAGGCTTCCGTTTCAACAAAGGAGAAGATGGAATTGCTTATCAGAGGATATGATATTGCTGTGATCTTCGATGAACAGATCGTATTTGACAGACTGGAATATGATGATAGTGCTATATGGAGCCTGCTCCTTGCAAGTGGTTATCTGAAGATCGTAAGTGTCAATTATTTAGAGAATTCGTTTGAGCCGGTGTATCATCTCCGAATAACTAACACGGTGACACTGGGGATGTTCTGTAATACATTCAGATTATGGTTTAACCGTTCTGGTTCCAATTACAACAGGTTCGTAAAGGCACTACTTGCTGACAATCTTGAAGAGATGAATATATACATGAACGATGTGGCCTTGGCCACGATAAGCAACTTTGATTCGGGGCGACATCCGTCTGACAAGGCTCTGCCCGAGAAGTTCTTCCATGGTTTTGTTCTTGGGCTTCTTGTTGAACTTAGAGACCGATATGTCGTAAAGTCCAATCATGAAAGTGGATACGGCAGATGTGATGTGATCATTATTCCAAAGTCATCTGATGATTCAGCTATAATCATGGAATTCAAAGTACACAGTACCGGCACGGAAAAGAATTTGCAAGATACTGTGAACTCTGCACTACGTCAGATCATTGATAAGAACTATGATGCAGAATTGTATGATCTCGGATTTGAGAAGAATCATATCAGACATTACGGCTTTGCATTTGAAGGGAAAAGGGTTCTGATAGGCAAGCAAAAGAATCGTTGACACATTTCCATGTTAATGATAAAATATTTACATCTAAGGGTCGCTAAGCGACTAGAAAATAGTCAAATGCTATGACGAGGAGGAGTACATGCATCCCCCGATCAACAGAGAGAAGATGGTGGTGAGAGTCTTCATCAGGAATGTGTGGAAGGTAGCCTTCGAGCAGTGGATTGAAAGATTGCAGCATATATATTTGTCGGCTGTTGTCGAGTAGGTTTCAACGGTTTTCCCCGTTACAGGAATAAGATATTAATAATGATTACAGTGATAATTTATTATAGTATCTGATGAGTGCAGACATTTGTCTGAATTTAGGTGGTACCACGGATATGAACATATTCGCCCTAAGCGTAAAACAGTTGCGCTTAGGGCTTTTTCTATGCATGGGGTGCATATATACATCCCGAGGCGTAAGTTTAGATTATCATGAACTTTACAGGAGGTATAAGATATGGAGATCAATGGAGCAAAGATGTTTGTAAAAGCGTTGCAGGAAGAGGGGGTAGACACTCTGTTCGCATACCCTGGTGGAACAGCGATAGACCTGTTTGATGCGTTGTATGATGCAGAAGGTATCGATATGATACTTCCAAGACACGAGCAGGCACTTGTTCATGCAGCAGATGGATATGCACGTTCAACAGGAAGAGTTGGAGTGTGTCTGGTAACAAGCGGTCCAGGCGCGACAAACCTTGTAACAGGTATCGCCACAGCCAACTACGACAGCGTGCCGCTGGTATGTTTTACAGGCCAGGTTCCGATGAACCTTATTGGAAATGATGCTTTTCAGGAGGTCGATATAGTTGGAATCACAAGAAGCATATGCAAGTACGCAGTCACAGTAAGAAAGAGAGAGGATCTTGCAAGGATCATTAAAAATGCTTTTTACATAGCAAGAACCGGAAAGCCGGGTCCTGTAGTTGTTGATATTCCTAAGGATATACAGCTTGCCATGGGAAGTGACGAGTATCCATCAGAGGTAAATATCAGAGGTTACAAGCCTTCAGAGGGCGTACATGTCGGACAGATCAAGAGAGCCCTTGCGGAGCTTAAGAATGCAAAGAAGCCTGTGTTCCTCTGTGGCGGTGGTGTAAATATCGCCCATGCAAGAAAAGAGATGCAGCAGCTTGCGGAGAAGACAGGTATCCCTGTAGTCACAACTATCATGGGAAAAGGTGCTATACCTACAGACCATCCACTTTATGTAGGCAACATTGGTATGCATGGCAATATGGCATCCAACAAAGCTATCATGGAGAGTGATGTTCTGTTCTCCATCGGATGTAGATTCAATGATAGAATAACAGGTACTATAGATACATTTGCCAAGAATGCCAAGATCATACATGTTGATATAGATGCAGCGTCCATATCAAGAAATATAAAAGTTGATATACCTATAGTTGCAGATGCAAAGGTTGCAATATCCAAGATGCTTGAATACGCTGAGCCTCTTGACATCAAAGACTGGGTAGATGACATTATGAATGTCAAGGCTGAGTATCCTATCAACATGAACAGATATGATGGTGTGACCCCAGAGGCTATCATCAGAACCATAAACGATATGTACAGCAATCTCATCATCACAACTGATGTTGGACAGAACCAGCTCTGGACAACGCAGTACATTGATATAGACGAGAACAAGCAGCTCTTAACTTCCGGAGGTCTTGGCACCATGGGTTATGGATTCCCTGCCGCTATAGGCGCAAAGCTTGGCAACATGGATAAGGATGTAATATGCATCTCAGGAGATGGCGGAGTCCAGATGAATATCCAGGAGATGGCTACGGCTGTTGCGCTTGAGCTTCCTGTTACCCTCTGTATACTGAACAACGGCTACCTTGGCAACGTTCGTCAGTGGCAGGAGTTGTTCTTCAACAAGAGATACAGCAGTACATGTCTCAGATACAGAAGAAGATGTAACAGAGACTGTCAGAATCCGGATAAATGCTGTCCAAAGTATTCTCCTGACTTTGTAAAACTGGCAGAGAGTTATGATGCAAAGGGCATCAGAGTCACTAAGCCGGAGGAGATAAGACCTGCATTTGAGGCTGCCAGGGCAAATACAAACGGACCTACAGTTATAGAATTCTTCATCGATCCTACGGCAAACGTATTTCCTATGGTTCCGGGTGGAAAATCACTGAATGACATGATACTTGACTGCTGATATTGATAAATTGATTTTATATTGGTAATAGAATGTACATATATAGATTTGTATATTATCCAGATGAAAGGGGTATATAGAATGAGCGTAAAGAAGAGATGGATATGCCTGTTCGTAGAGAATGAGGTAGGTGTACTTGCAAGAATTTCAGGTTTGTTTTCAAGCAAATCATACAATATAGATACTATAACAGTTGGAGTAACCGAGGATGAGACCATATCAAGAATGACCATCGGTTTCACCAGTGATGACAGGACATTTGAGCAGGTGAAAAAGCAGCTCAACAGAAGTGTTGAGGTTATCAAGGTAGTTGACTACACTGATATAGCCATCCACAACAACGAGATTTTATTTGTCAAGGTCAATAGCTGCTCAAATGAAGACAAGGATGAGGTTTTCCGTATTGCTAATGCATTTGGTTATAAGATAACAGATTATAATAAGAAATCTGTTCTTGTAGAGTGCGTTCAGACTGATGCAAAGAATGACAATGCCATAAAATTGTTCAAGGAGAGCTTTCCTAACAGGATAGAAGTTGTAAGAGGTGGCAGTGTTGCAGTTGAAGCGATAAGCATGTCGGACAGATAGTACGACCAGAAAATAACTGTCAAAATGATATTGTTGAAAAAATAGTCTGTAAAAAGATTATGAAAGGATCCGTAAAATGAAATTTGTTATACAGCGTGTAAATCACGCATCAGTAGAGGTGAATGGAAAAGTGATCGGCAGCATACAGAAAGGTTTTCTGGTTTTTGTCGGAGTATACGATTCGGATACCAAAGAGATTGCTGACAAGATGATAAACAAGCTTGTGAAGATGAGGATATTTGCCGATGAGAACGGCAAGACGAATCTTGACATAAACAGTGTAAACGGCCAACTCCTGATCGTTTCACAGTTTACCTTGTGCGCAGATTGCCGGAAGGGCAACAGGCCATCATTTACAGGTGCGGGTGCGCCTGATATGGCCAACGAGATGTACGAATATATTATATCAAAGTGCCGCGAGTTTGTTCCAGTTGTGGAACATGGTGAATTTGGCGCTGATATGAAAGTTGATCTGTCGAATGATGGACCATTTACCATATTACTTGACAGCAATGAACTGTAATCAGGAAATATCTGCCGAAAAAATATCGGCACAATCGAAAATATTTATAAATTTTTACATTATTGTTGAAAAAATCCATATTTGTTAATATAATTATAAATGGGACTTTTGTGAGACATAGGCCCAATTAATACTGAAAAAAGGAGAACTATGTAATGTTGACGAAAGATCAGATTGAATCTAAAACCTTTAAAAAGGGACTATTTGGATATAATAAGGATGAGGTTAATAGTTTTATTCGCTCCGTAGCAGAAGACTATGCTGAACTTCAGACAAAGTGTGCTGCACTTGAATCAGAGAATGAAGTATCAAAGAAGAGCCTCATGGAGAACAGTGTTAAGATTTATGAACTTGAAAAGCAGCTTGAACAGGCAGCTCCAGGCTCAAAGAAAGAGGCCAACGCTGCAAACGCTGAGGCTAACAAGATAATCAACGATGCCAAGAAGAAGGCTAATGAAGTAATAGCAAACGCAAAAGCTGAACTTGCAAAATTGAAAGAGGAGATGGAGACACTCAAGAGTGGTTCAAGCTCCAAGATTTCTGAGGCTGCTGATAAGGTTGAAGCTGCAGCTGCATCAGTTGAGGCTGATCCTATCACAAAGCTCAAGATGAAGTCACAGGGCGGAGACGCTCCTCAGAAGCTTAAGATGACACCAAAGTCAGCTCAGACAGCAGAGCCAAAGCCTGCTGCATTCACAGGCAAGAGCGCTCAGGCAGCTCAGGAGGAAGAAGAGGAAGAGCTTATTGTTGGTGAAGTAGAAGAAGGAGTAAAGCGTAATCAGGTACTCATCGGTGATGGTGATGAGGGTGAGGACGATTTTGAGTTCTTATAAGATGTAAGCAATATAATATAAAGGGAGTATTATATGACATATTCAGAGTGTGCGCAGTATATCGACGGCATTCTGAATCTGGTTGATTGGGAAGATACAGAAGATTGCAGTCTTCAGTTCAATCTGATTGGTGCTGATAGTGGGGTGTTCTACATAGATATAAGGGATCATGTTGCCGGTGTCAGATATACTGAAGATGGTGAATATAACGTAAAATATGTATTTACAACTCCTGTTTTTTCTCGATTACTCAGTAAAGTTGTCGATCCGATATATGCATATACTACAGGGAAATTTAAGATGATGGGGGATGTGCCACTCGGGAGGCGCATTCTGGTAAAACTCTGTGAACAGTATAACAAAGCAGAGTAATGATAAAAAGAAAACAGTCAATTGTGAAGATCACAGTTGACTGTTTTTTAATGCCTTTATGTTGTTGTATAAATACACAGACTCTATTTGCAATTACAGAAGCTCTGCAACCTCCTTGAGAAGTCTCTCTGTCTTGTCCCATCCGAGACATGGATCAGTGATAGACTTTCCGTAGCACCCACCGTTTACAGACTGGTTTCCATCTTCGATATAACTCTCAACCATAACTCCCTTTACAAGGCTCTTTATCTCAGGATCATAGTTTCTGCTGTGTATAACCTCTTTTACTATTCTTGGCTGTTCTATAAACTTCTTGCCAGAATTATTGTGGTTAGCATCAACAATACATGCATGATTAACAAGGTCAAACTTCTTATATGCATCTGCAAGAAGCCTGAGATCCTCATAGTGGTAGTTTGATATAGACTGACCATGTTTGTTAAGTGCTCCTCTAAGAATACAATGAGTGAGAGGGTTGCCGTCGGTGTGAGCCTCCCATCCTGAATACAGGAATGTATGATGGTGCTGTCCGGCTATACATGAATTCATCATGACGTTATAATCACCACTGGTAGGATTCTTCATTCCAACAGGGACATCCATTCCGCTTGCAGTAAGTCTGTGCTGTTGATCTTCAACGGATCTGGCACCTATAGCGACATATGAGAGTATGTCATCCACATACTGCCAGTTCTCGGAGTAGAGCATCTCATCGGCCGCTGTAAGACCGGTTTCTTTGATGGCTCTTATGTGCATTTTACGTATAGCATATAGACCTTCCAGCATATCAGATGCTTTTGTAGGATCTGGCTGATGGAGCATTCCCTTGTATCCATCACCGGTTGTTCTTGGTTTGTTTGTATATATACGTGGTATAACAAGGATCTTATCCTTAACTTCGTCTGCAACCTTTGCCAGACGTGTCTGATAATCACATACAGCATCCTCGTTGTCTGCTGAACAAGGTCCAATTATAAATATAAATCGGTCATCATCACCTACAAATACTTTTCTTATCTCTTCGTCTCTTCTGGCTTTGATGGCTTTCAACTCGCTTGACAGAGGGTATAGTTCCTTGATTTCATCGCCAGTAGGTACTCGTTTAACTAATTTCATACTCATGAAACATGTCCTCCTTATTTTCTGGCTTTAAATTATAACAGATACAAAAAACAAAATAAAGGAATATTTATTATATTTAAAATAATGAAAATTGCACGCAATTAAAGGAGAATAAAGCAACAACATTTGTGAATATAATTACAAAAAGAATAACGGCGATGGGAGCTTGTTATATGAGATATGTTATCAAAAAATTGAACAGTACGATGCTGACGATTCTGCTGGCGGTTTTATTTATGTGCAGTGGAGCTGCAGCCAGGGCGGAATCACGATATCCTGATCATGTGAAATATGAGGTAAATAATACTAGCGTAGCAAATGATATAAAACCAATAACATCTAATACCTATAGCACAGTTTTAGATGAAAAAACTGAAGATACCACGCAGCTTGGAGTGAAGTCACCAAGCTGTATTCTTATGGAAGCTTCCACAGGACAGGTGATATTCGAAAAAAATTGTGACAGGGCTATGGCGCCAGCTTCTGTCACAAAGATTATGACACTGTTGCTGACTTTTGAAGCAATTGATAAAGGGGATTTTGACTTAGATGATGAAGTGGTCGTCAGTCAGCATGCGGCATCTATGGGTGGCTCTCAGTGCTTTTTTGAGATGGGCGAGAAGCAGACAGTAGAAGATATGATAAAATGCATAATCATAGCATCTGGCAATGATGCGGCGGTTGCAATGGCTGAAAAAATCGCAGGATCAGAAACTGCATTTGTCAATTTGATGAATGAGAAAGCAGAGGAACTGGGAATGACAAACTCTGTATTTAGAAATGCATGTGGTCTTGATGTGGAGGGGCATGAGATGTCAGCCAGAGATATAGCAATTATGTCGCGTGAACTTATCACAAAATACCCACAGGTATTAGACTATTCAGGTATATGGATGGATTCAATAATACATAAAACAGCCAGGGGAGAAAGCCAGTTTGACCTTGTGAACACAAACAAATTTCTGAATATGTACACGGGTGCCACTGGACTTAAAACCGGATATACAAGCACTGCGAAATATTGCATGTCAGCAACTGCGGACAGGGATGGGATCCAGCTTATCGCCGTAATTATGGGTGGCGAGACCAAAGATATCCGAAATGATGATGCCTGCACACTCCTTGATTTTGGGTATTCCAGATGTAAAAAATATGTTGATAAAGAAGTCTTTACTGACGAAAAAATAAGTGTGGACAATGGACGGGGGGATTATGTTAAAATAAAAGGCGGACTGAGTTTTGAGGGCATATTGCTTGACGGTGAATCAGAGAATGATGTGAAAAAGAAGCTAATCATTGATAAGAAAGTAAAGGCGCCTGTGCACATAGGCGATGTACTGTGCACAGTTGAATACCGTGTAAAGGACAGACTCATGGGTTCTGTAGATATTCAGGCGGATGAGAACATGGAAGCCATGGATATAGGATTTGCATTTGCAGATACGCTTAAGAATTTTTTTGGACTATAAGGAGAAAGTTATGAAGTATTTTATAGCTATAGTTGTTATCCTTGCACTTATTACATTGATAAACATTCTGTTAGAAAGCCACAAAGAGAACAGAACGATATCGTTTTCCAATTATAGAATACATGACAAAAGAATACGAAAAGATATCAGGATAGTTATGATCTCTGACCTGCACAATGCACAGTTTGGAGACCATAATAAAGATCTCATAAAAAAAATAGACCTTATAAAGCCGGATATGATCATATCAGCTGGCGATATGATAGTTGGTAAACCGGGAAAAACCGTTGATATAGCATCTGAACTGCTCAATGATCTTGGACGTAAGTATCCGGTATATATTGGAAAAGGCAATCATGAGATGAGAACTTCGATATATCCACAGTATGGGGATATGTGGGAAATGTTATATAACAATACAAAGGATAATGTGACATGGCTCATAAACGACAGCATATATCTTGAGAAATATAATCTCAAGATATATGGCCTTGATATGAAACCGGAATTTTACAGAAGGTTCAAGAAGTTATACATGCCGGATTCGTATATTGCAGGCGAGATAGGAGAAGCTGACGATAAAGCCTATAATATATTGATTGGGCATGACCCTGATTATTTTGAAGAATATGCCGCATGGGGGGCTGACCTGTCACTTTCAGGGCATATACATGGTGGATTGATGATTCTGCCATATCTTGGCGGCTTTATCTCACCGATGATAAAGTTCTTTCCCAAATACTATAAAGGAATGTATGAATGCGGCAAAAGCAGGCTGATAGTCAGTGCGGGGCTTGGAATACACACGCTTAAGATAAGGGTGAACAACGAGCCTGATCTTGTTACGATCAATTTGTACTGACTGTGACGTTATTACACAATATTTAAAGATATTTAAGAGTTGCATTATAATTAGATACAATATATAGTAATTGTATTGAACATAAGTCCGCTTGGAATTATGTGTATGAAGGGGAATGTGTACTAATATGAACAATATGGATGATGAGAAGATTGAAGACGCATGCGGTGCTGCGGATACCGATAAGATGATATGGGAAAATGAAGATGACAAGCATGCAAGACCGGAGGATATGATATGGGGACAGGATTCGTCGGATTCGCCAGAAGAGAGCACTGTTGAAGAAAGCACTGCTGATAAGAGCACTGCAGAAAACGATTCTGAACCGGTATTTACACCTGATACCGGATCTGCAAACACCACCACATCAGATCAAGGCAGCATACAGCCATATACTGATTCTGTCGTTGATGAAGGCAGAAAAAAGAAAAAAATGCCAAAAGTGTGCAAGATCATACTTATCATGTTTGTTGCGGTTATAGTATGTACATATATCTCTATATCTGTATGGTTCATGTTCCATTACAATTACAAGACATATATAAACGGTGTTGATTACTCGTTCTATACACTTGATGAAATTGATAATGTTATCACAGAGTACATAAAAGATTATTCTCTCACGGTTAAGACGAGAGAAGGCCGGGAATACACCATAACTCCAGACAGTATAGCTCTGGATATACAGCCGAACATTACAGCCAGGCAGATCATAAAAAAACAGAACGGTTTCCTCTGGCCATATTATATGACCATGAAAAAGGATTATGATCTTTATTACACAGCGAAATATGACGATAATAAACTAAAAGAGCTTTTGCACAGTTATGCGTTTACACAGGATGCGAATATGGAGAAGCCTACAGACGCTTATGTGACGATACAGAACGGTAAATCAACTATTATTTCAGAAACTGAAGGAAATTATATTGATTTTGATAAATTATGCGTTATAATAGATGAGGCGCTTGTCAAAGGCGAAAAGCTTCTTGAACTGGATCAGACTGATGTATATGCAAAGCCTGAGATAACATCAGAAAGCCAGAGTATTGTTGATGAGCAGGAAAAACTTGCAAAGATTCTTAAACTCACGATATCATACAGCATTGATCAGGTATCATGGGAGCTGACAAGCGAAGATTATGGCGACTGGCTTACTATCGGCAAAGATGGAATAACATTTTCACATGATAAGATTAAGGAATATGTTGAAAACATGGCTGCCAGATATGATACATACGGTGTACCAAGAAACTTCAGGACACACGACGACCGTGTTGTTACACTGGACAATACTTGGTATGGATGGAAGATAGATGTGGAAGGCGAGACAGAGGAGCTCACAAAACTTCTTGAAGCTGGAGAGTCTGCAGAGAGAGTACCGCTTCTGGACTGCTATGCAGCGGTATATAAAGATGATGGTGACGATATCGGCGATACATATATTGAGTGTGATTTTGGACAACAGCATATATATGTATATGTTGACGGTGAACTCGTTATGGATTCGGATTGTGTATCCGGTGGCATCTCAAATAACTGCAAGACTCCTGGAGGTGTATATACCATACTTTATACCAAGACACCGGCAGTTCTTATAGGTGATGACTACGAGACTCCTGTAAAATATTGGATGCCTTTTATAGGTGAGCTTGGAATTGGTTTCCATGATGCAACATGGAGAGGTTCATTTGGCGGTGATATATATAAGAACAGCGGATCGCATGGATGTGTGAACCTGCCATTGTCCGCCGCAGAAAAATTGTTTAATATAGCATACGAGGGCATGCCTGTAGTCTGCTATTATTAATATAGCTGGAGATGTACCCAAGAGGTTGAAGGGTCCGCACTCGAAATGCGGTAGGTCGGGAAACCGGCGCGAGGGTTCAAATCCCTCCATCTCCGTTAATATCAATACGATCCTGGTCAGGTGTAATATCCTGACCTCGTTTTGTTTTATGGGAGTGATAAGATGGTTACATATGAACAACTTGAAAAAGCAGCTTATTATATATCAGATGCAATCGGTGATACGCCGGATATCGCTCTTGTTCTCGGGAGTGGTCTTGGACATATGGCTGATATCATAGAAGATCCTGTATATATAGATTACGACGAAGTTCCATTTTTCCCTGTGTCGACCGTAGAAGGACATGCAGGCAGGTTTGTAAGTGGATTTATTCACGGCAAAAGGGTTCTCGCCATGCAGGGACGCGTCCATTATTATGAGGGATATAGTATGGATCAGGTTGTCATGCCTGTCCGAGTCATGGGCATGCTCGGAGCGGACAAACTTCTTTTGACAAATGCTTCTGGCGGTATATCAGATAATCTTGAACCGGGAGATATCATGATGATAAATGATCACATTTCCTCATTTGTGCCGTCACCACTCATATGCGGATACTATGACAGACTCGGAGTCAGATTCCCAGATATGACTAATGTATATGATACTGAATTATGCGGCATAGTCAGGAAGGCTTACGAAGATAATTCTATCGCATTCAAAGAAGGTGTGTATATTCAGGTCACTGGGCCACAGTACGAAACACCTGCTGAGATCAGGATGTTTGCAGGACTTGGGGCGGATGCTGTAGGAATGAGCACTGTATGTGAAGCAATTGCTGCCAGACATATGGGGATGAGGGTTGTTGCGCTTTCGTCTATTTGTAATAAGGCGGCAGGCCTTGGCGGGAAACTGTCACATGAGGATATCATAGCAGCAGGAGATGAAGCAGCAGGCCGGCTCGGAAAGATAATTGACAGCTTTATAAAGAGACTGTAAACTTTGTGTTCGTAAAATAGTTTAGAGATGGAGATATATTAGATGAATGTAATACTTTACACTGATGGATCGGCAAGAGGAAATCCAAATGGTCCCGGAGGATATGGTGCAGTACTGCAGTATACAGATGGAAAAGGGCAGGTCCATGAAAGAGAATATAGCCAGGGATACATCAAGACAACAAACAATAGAATGGAGCTTATGGCAGCTATAGTGGGACTTGAGGCTCTCATAAAACCCTGCAATGTAAAGTTGTATTCAGATTCGCAGTATCTCTGCAATGCTTTCAACAACCATTGGATCGAAGGCTGGATAAAAAAAGGCTGGAAGCGGGGGAAAAATGAGCCTGTAAAAAACCGTGATCTGTGGGAACGACTTCTAGCTGCAAAAGCGCCACATAGTGTAGAATTTATATGGGTAAAAGGACATGCCGGGAATCCTGGAAATGAAAGGTGCGATATGCTTGCAACGGCGGCTGCCGACGGCGATGGCAGGATAGTGGATGAAGGACTTGAATAAATCGATATATGAGGAGAACGGATATGAACAAGACTGATTTTCGCAGGTTGTTTGATGAAAAGATACTTATACTTGATGGTGCTACAGGCACAAATCTAATGAATGCAGGAATGCCTCTTGGTGTATGTCCAGAGAAATGGATACTTGAGCATCCACAGGTTATGGTTGATCTTCAGACCGCTTATCTCGAAGCGGGTACGGATATATTATATGCACCGACATTTACATGTAACAGGATAAAACTGAACGAGTATGGCCTGGCGGAAAAACTCACACTGATGAATAGTGAACTTGTGAAGTTATCACAAAAAGCTGTAGCTGCCGCGGGACATGGCCTTGTCGCCGGAGATATAACAATGACCGGCGAGATGCTTTACCCTATGGGAAAACTTCAGTTTGAGGAACTTGTAGATGTATATAAAGAGCAGATAAAAGTTCTCGATGAAAGTGGCTGTGATCTTCTCGTTGTTGAGACAATGATGAGTCTTGCTGAGACAAGAGCCGCTGTGATCGCTGCAAATGAGATATCAGATCTTCCGATTATAGCAAGTCTTACATTCAACGAGGATGGGCGTACTCTCTATGGAACCGACCCCGTAACGGCGGTGAACGTTCTTCAGAATCTCGGAGTGTCTGCTATAGGCGTCAACTGTTCCACTGGTCCTGACAAGATGGTCGATCTTGTTAAACAGATGAAGAGCATAGCATTTATTCCGGTATTTGCAAAACCAAATGCAGGCATGCCGGAACTCATAGATGACAAGAGTGTATACCGCATGACCCCTGATGAATTTGCCCAGGATATGAAGATGATCATAGAAGCCGGAGCGAATATGGTTGGTGGATGCTGCGGTACAAGACCTGATCACATAAAAGCACTTTCAGATATGGCAGCACAAATGCCTGTCCCGGAGATAAGCTGTGAACATGTCAGATGTGTATCGTCAGAGAGAGCTTCGCTTAGAATAGATCTGGACGCACCATTTAAAGTTGTTGGTGAGAGAATCAATCCAACAGGAAAGAAAAAACTTCAGGCTGAACTTAGAGAAGGCTCATTGGAACTAGTCATGAACATGGCGGAGGAACAGGTCGAGAATGGTGCTTCCATACTTGATATAAACGTTGGAATGAACGGAATCAATGAGCGAGAGATGATGCTGAAAGTAGTTTACCAGGTTTCTCAGGCCGTAAACCTTCCTCTCTGCCTTGATTCGAGTTCACCGGAAGTCCTGGAGGCTGCTCTTAGAATTTATCCAGGACGTGCACTTGTCAATTCGGTATCACTTGAGAAAGTGAAGATGGAAGAGATTCTTCCTCTGGTAAGAAAATATGGAGCGATGTTCATACTTCTTCCTCTGTCTGACAAAGGATTGCCAGAGAGTTCACAGGAGAAGGAAGATATCATAAATACAGTATTACATACAGCATTTGAGATGGGATTCACGAAAAATGATGTTGTCGTGGATGGCCTTGTTGCTACAGTTGGAGCACAAAAAGATGCAGCTATAAACTGTCTTAAAACTATAAACTATTGCTACAACAATGGACTTGCTACTATATGTGGTCTTTCAAATATTTCATTTGGTCTGCCTGAGCGAATGTTTGTTAATACTGCATTCCTTACAATGGCCATAGAACGAGGCCTCACGATGGCTATAGCCAATCCTTCGCAGACTATGCTTATGAATGCTGCATACGCTTCGGATATGCTTCTCTTTAAAGAGGAGAGTGATGTGCGATATATTGAGAATGTTAAAGCTCTTGATATAGCGGCACCCGGAAGCGGAGCATCAGGCGGCAAAGCCGGCAGCGATCTGGATGGCAAAAGCCAGATATTCATAGATGTACTCAAGGGAAATAAAAGATCCATACTGAGTGATGTCCATACTGCCCTTGATTCAGGAACTGATCCGCAGTCAATTATTGACAATGATCTTATCGGCGCAATAAATGAAGTCGGGAAACTGTTTGAAAAGAAAAAATACTTCCTTCCACAGCTTATATCAAGCGCAGAAACTATGGAGATGGCGATAGGAGTGATAAGTCCTCTGGTTCTTAATGACAAGGACAGCTCAGATATGCCAACTATAGTTGTGGCAACCGTTGAGGGTGATATTCATGACATAGGCAAGAATCTTGTAGTTTTAATGCTTAGAAACTATGGATTTAACGTTATAGATCTTGGCAAGGACGTTCCGTGTGACACGATAATAGAGTCGGCAATCAAGAATAATGCGAGCGTCATAGGCCTTTCCGCCCTCATGACCACCACCATGGTAAAGATGAAAGATGTGGTGGAGGCTGTCAGAGAAAAAGGGCTTTCGTGTAAGGTTATAATCGGAGGTGCGGTTATAACACAAAGCTATGCCGATGAGATAGGTGCTGATGGCTACTCTGAGGATGCTGCTGATTGCGTTCTTGTGGTTAAGAGACTTCTTGGGATAGAGTAAAAATTAAGTGCTTTTTTAACTTAACGAAACTTTTTTTGGAGTTGGCTGGTAAATCCGACAATTTTTCTTTTGATACAATGTGAAAAAAACATGAAAAATTACGACAAAATTCATGTTATAAATTGACATTAAAGAAGTTTGTAACTATAATAATTTAGAACATTTTAAGAGACAAGTTGAAAGGTGGTACATATAAATGGGTAATATTGTATTGTCACTGCTGGTTGACAACACATCAGGAGTTTTGAGCAGAGTATCAGGACTGTTCAGTAGAAGAGGTTATAATATTGACAGTGTGACAGTAGGTGAGACTGAGAATCCTGCTTATTCCAGAATGACAGTTGCGGTGAGCGGCGATGAAGCAAGCCTTATCCAGATAAAGAAGCAGCTTAACAAACTTGAAGATGTAGTAACTATAGTTGAACTTGAATCTGGCAAATCAGTTTGCAGGGAACTTGTACTTGTCAAGGTAAAAGCCACACCATCCGAGAGAAAAGATATCATCTCAGTGGCAGATATTTTCAGGGCAAATATAGTTGACGTTTCAAAGGAATCAGTTATTATAGAACTGACAGGAACAACAACAAAGTGTGAAGCTTTTCTCAGGCTTCTTGATGGACATGAGATAGTTGAACTTGTCAGAACAGGTCTCACAGGACTTGTGAGAGGTTAGTTTAAATTGTCATACACAAACAATGTTTTTAATTATCCAAGTGGTAGTTAATATATAAGTCATTTTATACAAATTTAGGAGGATTAAGAAAATGGCAGAAGCAAAGATTTATTATCAGCAGGATTGTAATCTTTCATTACTTGATGGAAAGACAATCGCAATCATAGGATATGGTAGCCAGGGTCATGCACATGCCCTCAACGCTAAGGAGTCAGGATGCAATGTCATCATAGGTCTTTACGAAGGAAGCAAGTCATGGGCAAAGGCTGAGGCACAGGGATTCAAGGTATATACAGCTGCTGAGGCTGCAAAGCAGGCTGATATAATTATGATTCTTATCAACGACGAGTTACAGGCAGATATGTACAAGAAGGATATCGAGCCAAACCTTGAGCCAGGCAATATGCTTATGTTCGCTCATGGTTTCAACATTCACTTCGGTTGTATCAAGCCACCTAAGGATGTTGATGTAACAATGATCGCACCTAAGGCACCTGGACACACAGTACGTTCAGAGTACCAGGCTGGAAAGGGTACACCTTGTCTTGTTGCTGTAGAGCAGGATGCTACAGGAAAGGCACTTGACATCGCACTTGCATATGCACTTGCAATCGGTGGAGCTAGAGCTGGTGTTCTTGAGACAACATTCAGAACAGAGACAGAGACTGACCTCTTCGGTGAGCAGGCAGTTCTTTGTGGTGGTGTATGTGCACTTATGCAGGCTGGTTTCGAGACACTCTGCGAGGCTGGTTACGACCCAAGAAACGCTTACTTCGAGTGTATCCATGAGATGAAGCTTATCGTAGATCTTATCTACCAGTCAGGTTTCGCTGGAATGAGATATTCAATCTCTAACACAGCTGAGTACGGTGATTATGTAACTGGTCCTAAGATCGTTACAGCTGAGACAAAGAAGGCTATGAAGCAGATCCTTAAGGACATCCAGGATGGTACATTTGCTAAGGAGTTCCTCCTTGACATGTCACCAGCAGGCCGTCAGGTTCACTTCAAGGCTATGAGAAAGCTTGCTTCAGAGCATCCATCAGAGAAGGTTGGAGAGCAGATCAGAGCACTCTACAGCTGGAACAACGAGTCAGACAAGCTCATCAACAACTAATCAGTGGTTGATGTGGGATATTAAAGACTCACATATATTTTATAGATGAATATCTACCCGGTTTTGGCTTTTTAACGGTCAGAACCGGGTTTCTTTTTTACTTTGTCTTTGTTTTGTGATAATATATGTAGAAGTGATTGTGTTATGTAGAAGTTTATGAGCACATGTTACGTTGTGCAGCTCCTTATTAAGAGAGATATATATGGGCTGTTCTTTTAAATTGGAGGCGTTTTGTATGGGTAAGCAGTTGACAAAAAAAGATATCGAAAAGATGGAACAGGAGATAGAATACAGAAAATGCGTAGTCCGTAAGGAAAAGCTTGAAGCTGTAAAAGAGGCGAGAGCACAGGGGGATTTAAGTGAAAACTTTGAATACTACGCAGCGAAAAAGGACAAGAATGCAAACGAGAGAAGAATACGTTACCTTGACAGGCTCGTCAGAACTGCTGATGTCATAGAGGATACCTCAGCAGATGATGAAGTTGGTATTGACAATACAGTTACTTTATATTTTGAAGATGATGACGAGGAAGAGACATACAGGGTTGTCACAAGCGTAAGGGCTGATGTGCTTGATGGACGTGTGAGCAATGTATCACCGATTGGCCGCGCTGTCATGGGACATAAAGTTGGTGACAGAGTACAGGTGGTTCCCGAAAAAGGAGAGGCTTACTATGTTATAATCAGGAAAATTGAGAACACTACAGATGATGGCTCATTTGAGATAAACTAATAATGCAACATATATAATTTGTGTGATATCAGGTGGTAGATATGAATTGTTTGGAAGCACAATCAAAAATCATGGCATTTATAGAAAATAAACTCCCCGACGATGAACTCCGGGAGTTTATTAAGCATGTCAGATCGTGTAAAAACTGTTATGAAGAACTTGACATATATTACACACTTATAGTCGGCATGAAACAGCTTGATGAATCAGATAATGTATCTGTGGATTTCCGTGATGCATTGAACAATAAGCTGGAAGAGGAGAAGAATCGACTCACTACAGTTAAGCGAATTGCCAATTCTACATTTATCGTTGTGATTGCAGCTATAATGGTCGGTCTCATCTGGTTGTACAACGGAGCACTGGATAAAGTATATGACTATGAACAGTATTCCAAACTTAGCGAACAGTCGCAATATTATTTTGCGGATTTCTTTGAGTCCAGGCTGCTTAACGATTCTGTGTATGATGTGAGCGATATAGACAGACATTATAAGGAAGAGAAAACACAAAAAGACAAGATTGCCGACTTTATGGATAAGGTTGGCAAATATAACGAGAACCATGAGGGACTTACAAAATAAGTATTTCAACAATATATTATGGAGGACGATTTTATGCCAGATCAAAATAAAAAGATACTGATTGTGGATGGTCACAGTATTTTAAACAGAGCTTTCTATGGACTTCCGGATCTTACAAATTATGAAGGACTTCACACAAATGCAGTCCTTGGATTCCTGAATATTCTGTTTAAGATCATGGATGAGGAAAAACCCTCCAATTTGTGTGTGGCGTTTGATGTGAAGCAGCCAACATTCAGACACCTTATGTACAAAGAATACAAGGGGACAAGAAAGGCCATGCCTGATGAACTCCGTGAACAGGTGCCTCTTATGAAAGATGTTCTGACTTCAATGCATATAACGATTGCTGAAAAAGGAGGTTATGAAGCAGACGATATCATCGGAACACTTTCGAGAAAAGCAGACGCAGAAGGATATTCTGTAGTCATAGTCTCTGGTGACAGGGATCTTCTTCAGCTTGCCACAGACAATATTCTTGTGAGAATTCCAAAGACGAAAGCCGGAGGCACCACCGTGGAGAACTACTACGCAGCCGATGTTCGGAATCTCTATGGAGTAACTCCTGTACAGTTTATCGATATGAAGGGTCTTATGGGGGATACATCTGACAATATCCCAGGCGTTCCAGGTATCGGTGAAAAGACCGCAGGCAAGATCATACAGGAATGGGGAAGCATCGAAAATGCCATGGAGCATATAGATGAGATAAGACCTCCTAAGGCTCAGAAGAATCTTCGTGAATTTTCTGATCAGGCTTTTATGTCAAAAGAACTTGCAACAATAAAACTCGACTGTGAACTGGATATTATGCTTTCGGATACATCTATAGGAGATATATTCAATGACGATTCTTACAGCATATTCAAGAGACTTGGATTTAAAAGCCTTCTCAAAAAATTTGAAAGCAAGCCAGTCGTCAAAGAACTTAAACCAGATATTATAATAATAAACAACGAAGATGATCTGAGATCTCTGTCTGATAAAGCACTGGTATCCGGACAGATTGGTATGTATGTCATAGCAAATGATGACATGATGTTTGGAATAGCAATTGCGTGTGATGACAAGCAGGCATACATCATCAATACTTCATCTGCTATAACGCCCGACCAGGCATCGGAGATGATTCTTGAACTCTGTAAAAGAAATATCAAGATCTGTGTTGGAGACATCAAAGGTACACTAAAATATATAAAATTTACTGAAGCAGACTCCAACGTTCTTGATATTGGAATTGCAGCATATCTTCTGAATCCGCTTGAAGACACATACAACTACGATGATATATCTAAAGAGTACCTTGAGACATTGCTTCCATCCGAGAAAGAGATTATAGGAAAAGAAGAACTCAATGTGTTCACATTTATCAGCGACAATTTCCTTGAGGTGTTCACATATAAAGCTATGATTTCTCTCATCGCATCAGATATCCTTATGGAGCGTCTGCAGGCTGAGGGCATGCATGATCTGTATATGAATGTTGAACTTCCGACAGCATATACTTTATATGATATGGAAAAGCGCGGCATCAGGGTGGATAAAAATGCGCTTGATGAATACAGTCACAGCCTTGAGAAGAGAATACAGGAACTTAAGGACTCAATCATAGGATATGCGGGTAAAGAGTTCAATATCAATTCGCCTAAGCAGCTCGGATCGATTTTGTTTGAAGATATGGCACTTCCAGGCGGGAAGAAGACAAAAACCGGATATTCCACAAGTGTTGATGTCCTTGAAAAGATAAAAAATGTCCACCCGATCATAGCAGATATCCTTGAGTACAGGCAGCTCACAAAGCTGAATTCTACCTACGCAGTTGGACTTGTAAATTATATTTCTGACGACGAGAGAATACACGGAACATTTAATCAGACGATTACTGCAACGGGAAGAATCAGCTCAACTGAGCCAAATCTGCAGAACATACCTATGAGACTTGAGATGGGCAGGCTGATAAGAAAGGCATTCATCCCTAAAGAGGGATATGTATTTGTGGACGCTGATTACTCCCAGGTAGAACTCAGAGTTCTTGCTCATCTTTCTGGCGACAAAGTAATGCAGAACGCATTCAGAAACAACATAGATATACATGCTACAACTGCATCAGAGGTATTCGGAGTGCCGATAGAAGATGTCACTGACCTTCAGAGAAGACATGCAAAGGCTGTCAATTTTGGAATTGTGTATGGAATCAGTGCATTTGGACTTTCGGAGGATCTTGGAATATCCAGAAAAGAAGCGGCAGATTTTATACAGAAATATTATGACACATACCAGAGTATAAAGCTGTATCTTGATAAACAGGTTGAAGACGCAAAGAAGAACGGATATGTGACAACGATGTTTGGCCGTATCAGACCGATACCTGAGCTGAAATCGTCCAATTTCATGCAGAGAAGCTTTGGCGAAAGGGTTGCCATGAACTCCCCTATACAGGGAACCGCTGCAGATATCATCAAGATCGCCATGGTAAGAGTCAATATGAAACTGAAAGAGCTGGGACTGAAATCACAGCTCATACTCCAGATCCACGATGAACTTCTCATTGAAACTGCAGAGGATGAGATTGATACCGTGAAGAAACTTCTTGTGGATGAGATGATGAATGCTGCGGATATGTCAGTTCCACTTGAAGTCGGTGTTGCTACTGGTATGAACTGGTATGAAGCAAAATAGAGATTATACCATATGGATAAAATATCATATAGAGATAAGGATTTGTGCAAAATGAAGATCATAGGAATTACAGGTGGGATAGGCTCAGGAAAAACAGCAGTGCTTTCAATCTTCAAAGAGGAATATGGCGCATTTGTCATGGAAGCAGATGATCTGGCTCACAGGCTTATGGAGCCAGGACACAGATCATATGCAGATATAATAAATGCATTTGGCGATGGTATTCTGGCTGACGATAAAACGATAGACAGGGCGGAGCTTGGAGCTATAGTGTTTAATGATCCCAGTAAACTTGAGAAGTTAAATCAGATCACACATCCAAATGTTAAAAATGCTATCATTGAATCAATAGAACAGCAGCGAGCTGCGGGATGCGAGCTGTACATACTTGAAGCAGCCCTGCTTATACAGGACGGATATCTTTCCATATGTGATGAGATGTGGTTTGTATATGCCGACATGGAAGTAAGAATTGAAAGACTGTGCAAATACCGTGGATTTAGCAGGGATAAGGCTATGGCTGTTATAAGATCACAGGAACCGGACAGTTATTACGAGGCGAATTGTTTTAAAAAAATAGACAATTCAGGTAATCGAGAAGAATTGCGAAATCATATAAAAACTGCTATGGGAATTTTATAGTATATTTTTTGGCTATAATCACGGATTGTACGGATAAAAAGACAATTTTTTTGTGTGATTGTATTGAGAATAGTGGGGTAATGAGTTACACTAATTCTATATGTTTCATTATTCCAAAGGGGGACATAAACCATGAAGTTTATCGAACAATTAAAAGAAAGAGCAAAGCAGAATAAGAAAACGATCGTGTTGCCTGAGACATCAGACATGAGAACTATCGAGGCAGCCGGTAAGGTATTGGCAGAGGGCATTGCGAACGTGATTCTGATCGGAGACAAAGAGGATATCATAAGCAGGGCAGGTGATATCGATCTCAGTGGAGCATCATTTGTCAATCCAGAGAAGTATGAAAAATTTGATGAATATGTAAACGTTTTCGTGGAGATGAGAAGAAAGAAAGGCATGACAGAGGCACGGGCAAGAGAACTGCTTCTGACAAATCCATTATATTTTGGATGTATGATGGTTAAGCAGGACGATGCAGACGGAATGGTTGCAGGAGCAATCAATGCCTCAGCGGACGTACTCAGAGCAGCACTTCAGACACTTAAGACAGCGCCTGGCACAAGGATTGTATCGGCATTCTTCCTTGTTATTGTGCCAGATTGTGAATACGGTTCAAACGGTGCATTTGTATTCTCTGATGCGGGACTTAACCAGAGTCCATCGGCTTCAGAACTTGCGGATATAGCAGAGCAGTCAGCAAAGTCATTCCAGCTTCTTGTTCAGGATGAACCTGTTGTTGCCATGTTGTCACATTCAACAAAGGGCAGTGCAAAGCATCCTGATGTCGACAAGGTTATAGAGGCAACTGAGATCGTCAACGCCGAATTTCCTGATCTCAGATGTGATGGCGAACTTCAGTCTGACGCAGCACTTGTTCCTGAGGTTGCAGCTTCAAAGGCACCTGGCAGCAATGTTGCAGGTCATGCGAATGTACTTGTATTCCCTGATCTTGATGCGGCGAATATTGGCTACAAGCTTGTGCAGAGACTTGCAAAAGCAGAAGCTTATGGTCCTGTGACACAGGGTATTACAAAGCCTGTTAATGATCTGTCCAGAGGATGTGTGAGCGATGATATAGTGGGTGTTGTTGCTATCACAGCAATTCAGGCACAGGCACAGGAAGCCGGACTTATGAAAGTTACTCCTAAGGAGAGATAAGTTATAAGTAAATTGATCATATTTTGTTTATTTAAACAGGAGGTTTGAGAGATGAAAGTTCTGGTAATAAATTGCGGCAGCTCATCACTTAAGTATCAGCTGATTGATTCTGATACAGAGGCTGTCATTGCCAAGGGGTTGTGTGAGAGAATTACCATAGACGGCAGACTTACACACCAGACGATGGGCAAGGAGAAGTATACTATTGATGCAGCTATGCCTGATCACAATGCAGCTGTAAAGTATGTGCTTGAAGCACTTCTTGACAAGGAGACCGGTGCTATTGAGTCACTTGCTGAGATTGACGCTGTAGGGCACAGAATAGTACATGGCGGAGAGAAATTCGCTGAATCAATAGTGATATCTGATGAGGTTATGTCAGCAATAGAGGAGTGCAATGATCTCGCACCTCTTCATAATCCGGCAAATCTTATTGGAATCAGAGCATGTCAGGCTCATATGCCTGGAGTACCTATGGTTGCTGTATTTGATACTGCTTTTCATCAGACTATGCCAGACAGAGCTTATACATATGCAATACCTTATGAGTATTATGAGAAATATAAGATAAGAAGATATGGCTTCCACGGAACAAGCCACAGCTTCGTATCAAAGAGACTTGCAGAACTTATCGGTAAAGATATAAAAGATACTAAGATGATCGTATGCCACCTTGGTAATGGTTCAAGTATCACAGCAATTGACGGAGGAAAGTCAGTAGATACAACGATGGGACTTACACCTCTTGCAGGACTTCCTATGGGAACCAGAAGTGGAGATATCGATCCAGCCATCATAGAATTTATAGCTGGCAAGGAAGGCAAGTCGATTGAAGAGATAACCAATATTCTGAACAAGAAGTCAGGAGTATCCGGTCTTTCAGGTGTATCAAGTGATTTCAGGGATCTTGATGCGGGAATGAAAGATGGAAATGACAGATGCAGACTCGCCCTTGACGTATTCTGTTACAGTGTAAAGAAATATATCGGTTCATATGCTGCTGCCATGGGTGGGCTTGATGCAATTGCATTTACCGCTGGCATAGGAGAGAACAATCCTTACGTAAGAAAGATGTCTACGACCAATCTTGGATTTATGGGAATAGATATCGACGAGACAAAGAACGAGATCCGTGGTGAAGAGACAAAGATATCCACAGATTCATCAAAGGTTCAGGTATGGGTAGTACCTACAAACGAAGAACTTGCTATTGCACGTGAAACAGTAGAATTGGTAACCAAATAAATACAAAATTTGAGAATCAAATAAACACACTGAAAAATATATATTTTCATCTGACTAAATTGTGCAAATTTTTGCGAAAATTTGTTGACATAGGATGTCTATATATGTATAATAGCAGATGTGCGATTTTTAGGAGATATTATGTTAATTGATTTATCTGATATTTTATCCACAGAAGGATTGACAAGAAACGTGGAAGTTCATTTTGATTTTGACAATTTTCAGTTTAAAGGAATGGATTACCGCATAGGAAGTGCCGATGATTTTACATTGGAACTTAAGAATGATGGTAAGAACAGAGTCAAGATCACAGGCAGCACCAGGGTTGTTATGAATCTTGTGTGTGACAGATGCCTCGAAGAATTCCAGAGAGAGTTCGACGTTGACATTGATACTGTCATTGACACTTCCGTTTTCGATTCTGATGATGTTGATGAGATAGATGAGTTAAGCTATTTTGAAGACTGTAATATCGATATGGACGCACTTTTAAAAAAGGAGCTGATGGGTTTAGTTCCAATACAGATTCTCTGCAAAGATGACTGCAAGGGACTTTGTAAGGTGTGTGGAACGAATCTGAATCATAGTTCATGTAGCTGTGATGATTTTGTTCCTGATCCTAGATTATCAGTTTTTGATAACATCTTAAAGAATTGAGGAGGTGTGAATAATGTCAATTTGTCCAAAGAATAAGAGCTCAAAGGCTAGAAGAGATAAGAGAAGAGCTAACTGGAAGATGTCTGCACCAGCATTAGTAAAGTGCAGCAAGTGTGGCGAGTTAATGGTACCACACAGAGTTTGTAAGAATTGTGGTTCTTATAATAAGAAAGAGATTATTTCAGTTGCTGAGTAAGCAGAAAGTGCTATAGAATCAAGGGATTGAGCGATTTTTGCTCAATCCCATTCTATAGAAATAGCCCAAATTTAGCCTAATTGGGTTTAACTATCATAAAAGATTGTAAAACTAAGCTTTTTGAATAGATTTGTAGATCAATTTGTATATCGGTTTAGAAATGTGTTCAAAAAAATACAGGGTATATAGAATATATATATCCTGTATTTTTTTGTTCGTATATGTTTTGCTAGGTAATTTTAAGTGTTTTATCTTTTCCAAGGTGTTCACCAATTCTATATGCCGCTATCTTTGGATTACCCGAACCTTATAGATCTTTTTTGCAATGGGAACAAACTTGCAAAGCTTGTTCTTAATCCTGATATATGGCGTGTTTATTGTGAGAATAATAATTTAACTGCAATTGATGCGTCGGAAGCCACACATATTTCATACACCTATTCAACTGATAATTATTGTATTTGGGCAAGTGGAAATGCTCTTTATATTGAACCCGATAAAAACAGGAGATATGATCTTTCCAGACTTACTGAAATATCTGGCTTTGATGTGAATAGGGCTGCGAATTGGAATGGTAGCTCGGTAGATGGCAATATTTTAACTGTCGATCCTAGTGCAAAAAAAGTTACATATACATATATTATCAAAGAAAAAAACAGCCTTGGAAACCCGGTTTCTGAAACCTTTACTTTGAATTTGCCGGAAAATGAATGTACTCACACCACTACATTGGTTGTGGGGGCGAAAACACCTACATGTACTGCAAAAGGATATACAGGGGATGTTAAGTGCAAAGATTGTGGACATATCCTCAAAAAAGGTGTCAGCATTGCCGCAAATGGACACACATTAAAAACAGTAATAAAAAAAGCAACTATTACGGATGTTGGAAGGAAATCAAATATCTGCACGGTCTGCAAAAAAATTGTTTCGCAGAGCAGTATTGCCAAGGTTGCGAATATAAAACTCAATGCCACGAATTTTGTTTTTGATGGCAAGATTAAAACACCGGTTGTCACGGTCAAGGACTCAAATGGAAAGATATTGAAGAAAAATATTCATTACTCTGTAACCTATGCCAAGGGTAGAAAGAATGTCGGCAGATATGCGGTGGTTGTTAAACTAAAGGGTAATTACTCTGGCACAAAGATACTGGCATTTAATATAATTCCAAAAAGAACATCAATCTATAAATTGACTGCGGGCAAAACTCAGTTTACCGCCAAGTGGTATAAGCAGACAATACAGACAACAGGCTACGAACTTCAATACAGTATATATCCAGATATGCTCAGGGCAAATACGGTTGTTGTTAGAAATAATAAGTTGTCTTACTTAACAGTCAAAAAGCTAAAAACCGGCAAGAAATACTATGCCCGTATCAGAACGTATAAAATCGTGAAAATCAATGGAAAGAATGTAAAACTTTGTTCGTATTGGTCAAATATCAAGTCAGTTAAGACGAAGTAACCTGACAGGATGTGTTTATTCTCGCCAAGTTTTATAAATTCTGCAAAACTACATATTAAACAAAGACAAAACCGAGCAGCAAAAATGACTGCTCGGTTTTTTAATCCTGTGCATCCTGATATGTTCCAATTGGTGTGTATTGAAATTACAATCTTTCAAATCTTTCAAGATCATCACTTGCATTTGACTTTGACAATATAGAAATATATAATGACTTTGTGCGTTTATGCCTAAATTTCAGAAAATGATGGTTGTAAGCAGAAATCGCGTTTAATAAATATATATGCAGATAGGAGAATTACTATGGGAGACACAAGGATAGTTGTAGATGCTATGGGCGGTGACTATGCACCTGAATGGATCATCAGAGGTGCCGTTGAGGCTATTAATGAGGGCGCAAAAGCTCACATCATTCTTACTGGCAAGGAAGATGTGATCAGATCTGAACTTGCAAAATATACATATGACAATAGTAAGATAGAGATAAGAAACTGCACAGAGGAGATCACCTGCCATGACGCACCGGTTCAGGCTATAAGAAGCAAGAAAGATTCATCCCTTACAGTTGGAATGAATATGGTGAAAAGCGGTGATGCAGATGCAATCATATCTGCGGGAAGTTCAGGAGCCATACTTGCAGGAGGTCAGCTAATAGTTGGAAGATCTAAAGGTGTTAAGAGATCACCACTTGCGCCTCTCATCCCAACAACAAAAGGATACTCCCTGCTCATAGACTGTGGTGCGAATGTTGATGCAAGACCTGAGCATCTTGTTCAGTTTGCTAAGATGGGCACTGTATATATGGAGAACATAGAGAAGATCAAGAAACCTAGAGTAGCCATCGTGAATATTGGCGACGAGGAAGAGAAGGGCAACGCTCTCGTAAAGGAGACATACCCGCTTCTTAAGGAATGCAAAGATATCAACTTTATCGGAAGTATAGAGGCTCGTGAGATACCAAACGGTGCTGCAGATGTAATTGTCTGTGAAGCATTTGTGGGAAATGTAATATTAAAGCTTTATGAGGGACTTGCAAAGATGCTTCTTGGAGAGATAAAGAAGGCGGTCATGTCCTCATTCAAATCCAAGATCGGAGGCGCACTGATAAAAGGTTCACTCGGCGAGCTCAAGGAGAGATTCAATGCCAAGACTAAGGGTGGCGCACCGCTCCTCGGTCTCAAGGGTCTTGTTGTCAAGATCCACGGCAATTCACATAACGAAGAAGTTAAAAGTGCAATATTCCAGTGTATCAGTTTCAGCGAGACCGGTGTAAATGCTAAGATAGCTGATAAGCTGAGTGAGGAGCAGGCATAATGAATAATTATGAAAAGCTGGAGGAGAAAATAGGATATAACTTCAAGGATATCAGTCTTCTGATCACAGCCATGACACACACCTCGTTTGCTAACGAGCTTCGTGTGAACAAGACTGATTCCTATGAGAGGCTGGAGTTCCTTGGGGATGCCATACTTGAGTATATAGTCAGTGAGTATCTTTTTCTCAAGAAGAAAGAATACGAGGAGGGTAAACTGACCAAGCTCAGAGCCAGCCTTGTATGTGAATTTACATTGTCACAGATATCAGAAAGCCTGGGATATGGAGATTATGTGCGCCTTAGCAAGGGTGAGGAACAGACAGGCGGAAGAAAAAGAAAGTCTATACTCTGTGATCTGTTTGAATCTGTACTCGGTGCCATGTACTTAGATGGTGGAATGGAACCGGCCAAGAAGTTTGTACACAGATTTCTTCTGGATGATGTGGAGGCCAGGACACTGTTCTACGATGCAAAGTCAACGCTTCAGGAGTTCTGCCAGAAGAATGGTAGAAAGCTCCACTATGAGCTTGTGGAGGAGAGAGGTCCTGAACACAACAAGATTTTTGTATCTGATGTATTTATAGATGACCATGCAATCGCCAGAGGCGAGGGATCAAACCGAAAGACTTCAGAACAGATGGCGGCTTATCACACACTGTTACAATTAAGAAAAAAGCAGGATTAATATATGTATTTAAAAAGCATAGAGGTAAATGGTTTCAAATCATTTGCAAACAAAATAGTATTCAAATTCAATCATGGAATAACCTGTATCGTTGGTCCTAACGGTTCTGGAAAGAGTAATGTCGCAGATGCTGTAAGGTGGGTGCTTGGAGAACAGAGTGCCAAGAGCCTTCGTGGTTCCAAGATGGAGGATGTCATTTTCTCCGGTACCCAGCTCCGTAAACCTCAAGGCTCTGCATATGTTGCCATCACTTTGGACAACAGTGATCACAGTCTTCCTATAGACTACAATGAGGTTACGGTTGCCAGACGTGTATATCGTTCAGGAGAATCTGAATACCTGATAAATGGAACAGTCAGCAGACTTAAGGACGTATATTCCCTGTTCTTTGATACAGGTATAGGAAAAGAAGGTTACTCAATCATCGGTCAGGGTCAGATTGAGAAGATATTGAACGGTAAACCAGAGGAACGCCGTGAGCTTTTCGACGAGGCCGCAGGAATAGTCAAATTCAAGAAAAACAAAGCTGCCGCAGAGAAGTCACTCGAAGCAGAAAGAGATAATCTGAGCCGTGTAAATGACATTTTAAAAGAGCTTGAAAAACAGGTTGGTCCACTCAAAGAACAGTCTGAAACTGCAAGAAAATATCTTGCATTCAAGAATGAACTGAAAAATCTCGACGTCAACGCTTTCCTTTTGGAGATTGAGAAGATCAGAACTGCGCTTGAAGATGATCAGAAGAGACTTCAGATAGTAAATGACGATATAGAAGTAAACAAACAGGACTATGAACAGACTAAGGAAGAATACGAGCAGATAGAAAATACTATAGAACAGTTAAACTCTATCATTGATTCCTCCAAAAATGAGATACATGAGAACAAACTCGCCAAGGAGCGTGCGGAGGGTGAGATAAATGTCATCAATCAGCAGATAATCACTCTGAAGATGAATGACAAGAATATCCACGAACAGATAGATCGTATAAACAGTCAGATTGAAGCCGGTGAGCGTGAACTTTCAGAGTATACATCACAGAAGGGGAATCTTGATACCTCGACATCAGATGTGGAAGCGGCTCTTGAAGATGCCCGCAGGAAGAGTTCCGACATGGCAAAGTATATAGATGAATGCCAGCAGGAGATTGAGAACTGCAAGGCTGATATCATCGAATATATGCATGAGAGCGGAACACTTCAGGCAAAGGTTGGCCGTTATGATGCCATGTTGGAGAATATCAACTTCAGAAAGACCCAGCTCAACCAGAGACTTCTTCAGTTTAAGAGCGATGACGCAGGGGATAAAAAGGAACTTGAGAGTCTGGAAGGTCAGCTTGAAGAGCTGGAAGCTAATGTCAAAGTCATCCTTGCCGGACTCGATCAGGCAACGGAGCAGTTAAACGACAACCAGAACAGGAATAAGACCAACAGAGAGCTTATACACAACACAAACGAGAAACTGTCCGCTACAAAATCCAAGATGGAAGCACTCCGCAACATCACAGAGAGATATGACGGCTACGGCAACAGTATAAGACGTGTCATGGAGCAGAAGCAGTGGAATCCCGGCATCATAGGTGTTGTAGCTGATATCATAACTGTTAAACAGGAATATGAGGTTGCCGTAGAGACAGCCCTTGGAGGAAGCATACAGAACATCGTAACCGAGGATGATGCCACAGCCAAGAGAATGATCTCTTATCTCAAGACAAACCGACTTGGTCGTGCCACATTTCTGCCGCTGAACAGCATAACCGACAGAGGCTCTGTCCGTTCAGATGTTCTAAAGGAGAATGGTGTTATAGGTGTTGCATCAGATCTTGTTGAAGTTGATCCGAAATTCAACACACTAGCGAAGAATCTTTTGGGAAAGATTCTTGTGGTAGACAACATTGACAATGCCATAGCAGTTGCGAGAAAGAACAATCAGTCACTGCGGCTTGTAACCATTGAAGGTGAACTCATAAATCCGGGTGGATCAATGACTGGTGGTGCATTCAGAAATTCCAGCAATCTTCTTGGACGTAAGAGGGAGCTCGATGAACTGAAGGAACAGATAGATAATCTGAAATCTACAGCGGCAAAGGCAGCAAGTCTCGACGAGAAACTCAAGGCTCAGAGAGATCAGCTCAGAACAGATATAGACAAATTCAATGCAGAGCTTCAGCAGGCATACCTCAGGAAGAACACCCTGACCATGAGCATAGATCAGGTTAAGGAAAAGCTTGCTGAGTCTGAGAAGGTACTCGTTTCCATAGACAAGGAGATATCAGAGCTTAACAGCCAGATATCAGAGATAAACAACAATAAGAACTCTCTTGCTGACAACAATAAGAAGCATGAGCAGATGAGAATAGAAGCTGAGGCGCGTATAGACGAGCTGGAAAGCCACAGTCAGGAGAACAAGGACAAGCTGGCCGAGGCAAATGCAAAAGTTTCCGAGCTCATGATCGAATTCAACTCGATCAGACAGCGCGACGACTTCATAGTAGAGAACATTCGAAGGATAGAGATAGACCTTGACAAATACCGTGAGGAACTTGAAAGTTTCACAAGCCGTGTTGAGTCATCATTTGCCGAGATAACAGAACTCGAGGATAAGATCACTTCTATAAAGAGTGACATAGAGTCTAAGACCATACATATATCCGACAATGAGAGCAAGGTCGCAGAATTCTCCGAGAAACGAGAAGAACTCCAGCTAAGCCACAAAGAGTTCTTTGCAAAGAGAGAGGAGCTTTCCGAAAAGATAGCCGGACTTGAGAAGGATTCTTATAAACTCACTTCCATCATAGAAAAGAACAGTGAGAAATCTGACGAACTCAGCAGCTATATGTGGGAAGAATACGAGATCACATATAGCACGGCAAAAGAGATGCGTGATGAAAATCTTCCAGAACTTCCTGCCCTCAAGAAAGAGATTGCCGCAGTGAAGGCCAAGATCAAATCTCTGGGAGATGTAAATGTCAATGCCATAGACGATTACAAAGAGGTATCTGAGAGATATGAATTCTTAAAGGGTCAGCACGACGATATCGTAAGTGCAGAGACAAATCTTGTGAACATAATCTCAGAGCTGGAGAAATCCATGCAGGAACAGTTTGCAGAGAAATTCAAAGAGATACAGGTTATGTTCGACAAAGTATTCAAAGAGCTTTTCGGTGGAGGCCGTGGCGCTCTGGAACTTGTCGACACTGAGGATCTTCTCGAGACAGGTATAAGAATCATTGCACAGCCGCCAGGAAAGAAGCTTCAGAATATGATGCAGCTCTCAGGTGGAGAGAAATCATTGACTGCGATAGCACTCTTGTTTGCTATCCAGAGTCTGAAACCGTCGCCGTTCTGTCTTCTTGATGAGATAGAAGCTGCCCTGGATGATTCAAACGTCAGAAGGTTTGCAAAGTATCTGAACAGGCTTACCAAGGATACACAGTTCATAGTGATATCCCATAGAAAGGGTACTATGGAGGCCGCAGATATCCTATATGGTATCACCATGCAGGAAAAAGGTGTGTCAACCCTTGTATCGGTAAATCTTATCGAAGGAGATCTTGATAAATAAAATAGCCGGCATCGATTGCCCATGGTGGCGACAGCTTAAAAAGGAGGTTCAATATGGCTGAAGAGAAGGAGAAAAAAGGATTCTTTGCGAGACTCAAGGAGGGACTCACAAAGACACGTAACAGTATAGTTGAAAGCTTTACAGATGTATTTGGAGCATCACATATTGATGACGATTTCTATGAAAATCTTGAGGAAACTTTTATCATGGCCGATATGGGTTATGAGACTACCGAAAACGTTATAGAGGGACTCAAAAAGAAGGTTCAGGATTCACATATCAAGGAACCTGCTGCCTGCAAAGAACTTGTCATCAACATAATAAGAGATCAGATGTCTGTGGATGAATCCGCATATGATTTTGAAAACAAGAAATCAGTAGTACTTGTCATCGGCGTAAATGGCGTTGGAAAGACAACAACCATAGGAAAGCTTGCATCACAGTACAGACAGAGAGGCAAGAAAGTTCTCATGGCCGCTGCAGATACTTTCAGGGCTGCTGCGATTGATCAGTTAAAGACATGGGCTGACAGAGCTCAGGTTGACATTATTTCCCACAGCGAGGGTGCAGATCCTGCTGCGGTTGTATACGATGCTGTTGCTGCAGCCAAAGCAAGAAATACAGATATTCTTCTTGTGGATACGGCGGGAAGACTTCACAACAAGAAGAACCTCATGGATGAGCTTGCCAAAATGAGAAGAATCATATCAAGAGACTATCCAGAAGCAAATGTAGAGGCTCTCATTGTTCTGGACGGAACAACAGGCCAGAATGCCCTTGAACAGGCCAGACAGTTCAGCAATGTCACAGAGCTTGACGGTATAGTCATTACAAAGCTTGACGGAACTGCAAAGGGTGGTATAGCGATCGCTATACAGGCAGAACTTGATGTACCGGTTAAATTCATTGGAGTGGGTGAGAAGATTGGAGACCTGCAGAGATTTGACCCTCAGGCATATGTTAATGCTCTTTTCGCTGATTTTGATGAAGATAAGTCTGAAATCGACATGCTTATTGGAGATGATAAATAGTTTTATATCGTCTGAATAATACAGTTCAGGCATGTCTTATCATAAAAACATAATCTGACGGATTAAATAATACGAAAACGTTAATAAAATTGTACATACAAAAGGAGACATAACCAGATGGCAGAAGAAAAGACAACCGAAAATCTGACACTTGCAAAATTTGAGGAAGCCTACGATATTGTTCAGAAAGTCGTACTCCCTACAAAGCTTATATACAGTGACTATTTCAGCAGCATAACAGGCAATAAGGTATATTTTAAACCGGAAAACCTTCAGAAGACTGGTGCATATAAGATCAGAGGAGCTTACTATAAGATCAGCACTCTTTCTGATGAAGAGCGACAGAAGGGACTCATCACAGCATCAGCTGGTAACCATGCCCAGGGCGTTGCTTATGCTGCAAAAGCTTACGGAGTAAAGGCCACAATAGTTATGCCTTCATCCACACCTCTTATCAAGGTAAACAGAACTAAGTCATATGGCGCGGAAGTTATTCTATACGGAGATGTATATGATGAGTCATGTGCATATGCTCTTGAACTCGCAGAGGATAGAGGATATACATTTATACACCCATTTGACGATCTGGATGTTGCAACAGGTCAGGGTTCTGTTGCGATGGAGATCATCAAAGAGCTTCCATTTGTTGATTACATCCTCGTACCTATCGGGGGTGGCGGACTTGCAACCGGTGTATCAACACTTGCAAAGATGATGAATCCGAATATCAAAGTTATCGGTGTTGAACCTGCCGGAGCAAACTGTATGCAGGTGTCTCTCAAGAATAAAAAAGTGACAACACTTCCTTATGTCGACACTATAGCAGATGGTACAGCAGTAAAGACACCTGGAAGCAAGATATTCCCATATATCCAGAAGAATATAGATGATATTATCACAGTTGAGGACAATGAACTTATCGTTTCGTTCCTCGATATGCTTGAGAATCACAAACTTCTTGTTGAGAATTCAGGTCTTCTCACAGTTGCAGCCCTCAAGCATCTCGATGTAAAGGGCGCCAAGGTCGTCAGCATCCTGTCCGGCGGCAACATGGATATGATCACATTTGCATCACTTGTACAGCACGGACTTATCGCAAGAAGCAGAATATTCACAGTGTCAACACTGCTTCCTGACAAGCCAGGTGCACTGATGAACATCTCTAAGGTCATTGCAGATCTTCAGGGAAATGTCATCAAGCTTGAGCATAATCAGTTTGTCTCCATAAACAGAAATTCTGCTGTTGAGCTTGTGATAACCATGGAGGCATTTGGCCCTGAACACAAACAGCTCATCATAAACACCCTTGCGGATAAGGGATATAAACCAAAGGAAGTAATGACCAAAGGAATATACAACTAACAAAAATGCAGACAGATAATGTAAATCTTACGGTAAACGGAAACAGAAAACTAAAGTGTCCTAAAGGCAGCAACCTTTTTAAGGTGCTGTCGGATGCCGGGTATATGTTCAGCGGCAACTGCGGTGGCAGAGGAATGTGTGAGAGATGCCTTGTATACATTTCCGGAATTGGAAGTGTGAAGAGCTGCGGATATATAGTTATGTCCGATATCGACGTCACAGTAAAAAAAGACAGCACATCAATACTTACCGGATATCAGGCTGAAGACGGTACAGAGTCGGATGCTGTTACATTCCAGTCTGAAAGTGATCCGGATGCCCTTGGTATAGCAGTGGACCTTGGAACAACAACAGTGGCTATGGAGCTTGTGCAGCTTGCAACCGGGGTCACTATATCGCAGCATGGGTTCTTGAATCCTCAGATAAAGTACGGAAGCGATGTCATATCCAGAATAAAAAAAGGGTCAACCAGAGATGGCCTTGAAGAACTTGAAAAAGCAATCAAATCCGGTTTGGCTGATGGAATATCATCTATGACTGATCATCCTGAACATATATCAAAGATGGTTATCTCGGGTAATACAACCATGAATTCCATACTAGAGGACATGACACTTGAGAACCTGGGGCACTTCCCGTTTGAGATAAAGAATCCGGATGTCATATCCATGAATGGTGAAGTGTTCTTTGGAGATAAGACATACTCATGTATGACTGTTATATGTCTGCCAAACCTCAGTGCTTTTGTCGGTGCTGATGCCCTGTGTGGAGCTCTGGTATGCGGACTTGACAGATCGGATTCATATCAGCTTTTCGCGGATCTTGGCACAAACGGAGAGCTCATCCTCGCAAAAAGTACAAAGGGATACGCTACATCGTGTGCCTGTGGACCGGCATTTGAAGGTATGCTTAAGAGAGAAGCAGTCATGCCGACTACAGCATTTGATTTTCTGTACACTATGAAGAATATGAAAATAGTCAGCGACGATGGTGTGCTGGCAGACAGATTTATAACGTCCGGCTACAGTCCTGCAAATGGTGTGAGGATTGATATGGACATGATACACAGTTTTCTTCTTGCCAAGGCTGCCATTTGTGCCGGAATCGACGCACTCATTGATATGGCGGGGATATCAGCAGAGGACATCTCCGGTGTACACATAGCAGGTGGATTTGGATGCAGCCTGAAAATAAACAGTGCGACCGGGCTTGGGCTCTTTCCTGACTGTTTTGGTGCTAAATCAGAGTTTGCCGGCAATTCATCACTGCATGGAGCACATAAGTGCTTGCTTGATGATGCATTTATTGATAGAATAAACGAGTTTAAGAGTATCCTGACAGCGGTCAATCTCGGTGAACTGGATGGCTTTGACAGAAAATATTACAGTCACATGGATTTGCGATCATGGGACATATAGAAGAGTTGAATTATGAGATTACTTAGTATAGCCAGTGGAAGCAGTGGTAACTGCTACTACGTAGGAAATGACAACACGCACCTCCTCGTAGACGCCGGAATCAGTTGTAAAAAGGTTGAGACGGCTCTTAATGAAGAGGGAATAAAACCATCGGAGCTTGACGGAGTTCTGGTGACACATGAACATATTGACCATGTGAAAGGAATAGGCGTTCTTGCCAGAAAACATAGTGTTCCAATATATGCGACAGCGGGAACCATAACTGAGATGAAAAAGATGAGTTCTCTTGGCAAAATAGACGAAGACCTTTTTCATGAAATACATCCGGATGAAACGCTGTCCATAAAAGATATAACCGTAGATCCGACATCTATATGGCACGATGCGGCAGATCCGGTCTGCTACAGCCTGTACGGTGATGATAAAAAAGTGTCCATCGCCACAGACATGGGCAATTACAATGACTACATAATAAATAAACTTGACAATTCAGATATAATGGTTATAGAAGCCAACCACGATGTAAAGATGCTTGAGGCAGGACCATATCCATACTACCTCAAGAGACGAATACTCGGCAATTACGGGCATTTGTCAAATGAGCTGTCGGGGCAGCTTATATACAGGCTTCTCAACAATCATATAAAGGGAATCCTTCTCGGTCATCTGAGCAAGGAGAACAATTTTGAAGAATTGGCATATGAGACGGTCAAACTTGAGATCAAAGACAACTCATTTGCCAGTGATGTAAGGGAATTCGGGCTGGCTGTAGCCAGAAGAGATATACCGATGAAAGCTATTGAAGCATAAAAGGAGGACAAATGAAATGAAGAAGAGAATCATAACTGTAGTAGGTAAGGACAGCGTGGGTATCACAGCAAAGGTATGTGTCTATCTGGCAAATAACCAGATCAACATTCTGGACATATCACAGACTATAGTTGCAGGATATTTCAACATGATGATGGTGGTTGACACTCAGGAGTCATCTAAGTCAACAGAGCTCATCGCATCAGAGCTTGGTCAGATCGGTGAGGAGATCGGTGTACAGATCAAAGTTCAGCATGAGAAGATCTTTGAGATGATGCACAGAATCTAATATATCAATATAAGCATACATTCTATAGTAAACACCGGTCTTACAGACAGAAAAGAGGATTTAGATGATTAGCATTAATGAAGTAATCGAGACAAATAAGATGATCTCCGACATGAATCTTGACGTTCGTACCATAACAATGGGTATCAGTCTTCTGGATTGTGTGGGAAGTGATGTGGATGACACATGTACAAAGATATATAACAAGATAACAACTTACGCAAAGGATCTCGTGTCAACAGGACAGGAGATATCTAGAAAGTATGGTATTCCTATAGTAAACAAGAGAGTCTCTGTCACACCTATCGCATTGGTCGGCGGGTCGGTGTGCAAGACATCATCAGATTTCGTAAAGATCGCAAAGGCACTTGACAGAGCTGCTGATACAATAGGTGTCAATTTCATAGGCGGTTATTCAGCACTTGTAAACAAGGGAATGACACCTGCAGATGAGCTTCTCATCCGCTCAATTCCAGAGGCACTCTCAACAACAGGAAAGGTCTGCAGCTCCATAAATGTAGGTTCAACCAAGACCGGTATCGATATGGATGCAGTAAAGCTTCTCGGAGAGATGATAAAGGACACTGCCGAGCTCACAAAGGAAGCGGATTCTATCGGATGTGCAAAGCTCGTTGTATTCTGCAACGCTCCTGATGATAATCCTTTCATGGCGGGAGCATTCCACGGTGTAACCGAGGGAGACTGCGTTATCAACGTTGGTGTCAGCGGACCTGGTGTTGTAAAGAAGGCACTTGAAAAGGTAAGAGGTGAGAATTTTGAAGTCCTCTGCGAGACTATAAAGAAGACGGCATTTAAGGTTACAAGAGTTGGTCAGCTTGTAGCCAAGGAGGCTTCCAAAATGCTTGGAATTCCATTTGGTATTGTTGATCTTTCACTTGCCCCGACCCCGGCTGTTGGAGACAGTGTAGGTGAGATTCTTGAGGAGATCGGACTTGAATATGCCGGAGCACCTGGTACAACAGCAGCACTTGCGCTGCTCAACGATCAGGTTAAGAAGGGTGGAGTTATGGCTTCATCATACGTAGGCGGTCTCTCAGGCGCATTTATACCTGTATCTGAGGATCAGAGAATGATCGATGCAGTATCAGCCGGTGCCCTCACTCTTGAGAAACTTGAGGCCATGACATGTGTATGTTCTGTCGGACTTGATATGATAGCTATACCTGGTGATACATCACCAGCAACCATCTCCGGTATCATAGCCGATGAGATGGCGCTCGGAATGATCAACCAGAAGACAACAGCAGTAAGACTTATTCCTGTCATCGGCAAGGGCCTTGGCGATCAGGCTGAGTTTGGCGGACTCCTCGGATATGCACCTATCATGCCTGTAAATAAATTTGCATGTGATAAGTTCGTAAACAGAGGCGGACGTATCCCTGCACCTATTCACAGCTTTAAGAACTAAGGATTTTATTTATGAGAAAACTAGCTTTACCAGACGAGATACTTATGAGGGTTGAGAAACCTGCAAGATATATTGGCGGGGAATACAACAGTGTCATGAAAGATAAGGACAAGATAGATGTCCGATTCTGTATGTGTTTCCCGGATGTATATGAGATAGGAATGTCACATCTGGGTATACAGATACTTTATGACATGTTCAACAGAAGAGAGGACACATGGTGCGAGAGAGTATATTCTCCGTGGCCGGATCTCGATGCAGAGATGCGTAAGAATGATATTCCTCTTTTTGCGCTGGAGTCCCAGGACCCCATAAAGGATTTTGATTTCCTCGGGATCACGCTTCAGTATGAGATGTGCTACACGAATATTTTGCAGGTTCTTGATCTTGCAGGTATACCGCTGCGTACAAGGGATAGAAAAAAAGGAGATACTCTTGTCATAGGTGGGGGGCCATGTTCATACAATCCTGAGCCCATCGCAGATTTTTTTGATATATTCTACATGGGTGAGGGAGAGATATCCTATGATGAGCTGCTTGAACTTTATAAAGTATACAAGCACTCCGATATGACAAGACAGGAATTTCTCATAAAGGTATCAAATATACCTGGTCTGTATGTGCCAGAGCTGTATGATGTCACATACAATGCGGACGGTACCATAGCATCATTTGGCCCTGTAGTTGAAGGCGTTCCGTCCACTGTAACCAAGACTGTTGTTATGGATCACAGCAAAGTCACCTATCCTGAAAAACCTGTGGTCTCTTTCATGAAACTCACACAGGACAGAGTTGTACTCGAGATCATGCGTGGCTGCATAAGAGGCTGCCGCTTCTGTCAGGCCGGAATGATCTATAGACCTACAAGACCAAAGGATGTGAATATGCTCAAGAACTATGCTGAGAAAATGCTCGCAAGCACAGGTCACGAAGAGATCACATTCAGTAGTCTTTCGTCCAGTGATTATCAGGATCTTCCTGTTCTGACCGACTGTCTTATAGAAAAGATGGATAATGAACACGTGAATATATCACTCCCTTCACTACGTATCGATGCATTTTCACTTGATGTGATGAGCAAGATACAGGATGTGAAGAAAAGTTCACTGACATTTGCTCCTGAAGCGGGAACACAGAGACTCAGAAACGTAATAAACAAAGGTCTTACAAAAGAAGATATCATGAACGGCGCCCTGAAGGCATTCAAAGGTGGCTGGGACAAGGTCAAACTTTATTTCATGATGGGACTTCCTACAGAGACTTATGACGATATAGCCGGTATCGCTGATCTTTCAGAGGAGATAACCGAACTTTTTTTTGCAAATATACCGAGGGAAGAGCGGAATGGCCGTGTTATGGTGACTGCATCTGCATCATATTTTGTGCCAAAGCCGTTTACCCCATTCCAGTGGGCTCCGATGATACGCCCGGAGGAATTTGTAAAACGTGCATACTTTGTTAAGGACAGATTCCGTGCGGAGAAGAATCATAAGAGCCTCAAATTCCAATATCACGAGGCTGATATTACTATACTTGAGGGTCTACTTGCCAGAGGTGACAGAAAGCTCTGTGACGTCATATACGATGTGTATAAGTCGGGACAGATATTTGATGCCTGGACAGAATTCTTCAAAAAAGAAAACTGGGATAATGCCATGGAAAAACATGGACTTGATATAGATTTCTATACCTACAGGGACAGGGATATAGATGAGATACTTCCATGGGATTTCATAGATATAGGAGTCACCAGAAGATTCCTTGAGCGTGAATGGGAGAATGCCCGGAATGAGAAAGTTACTCCGAACTGCAGACAACAGTGTTCTGGATGTGGTGCGGCAAGATTCGGAGGAGGTGTGTGCTTTGAAAATAAGAATTAAATACTCCAAACTGGGAAATCTGAGATTTATCGGACATCTTGATGTCATGAGATATTTTCAAAAAGAGATCCGAAGAGCTGGGCTTGATGTCTGTTATTCAAAGGGATATTCACCTCATCAGATCATATCATTTGCGGCGCCTCTTGCCATGGGGATCACTTCAGATGGTGAATACTTCGATGGTGAGTTCGAATCGGTCACAACTTCGCAGGATATGATCTCAGCTCTAAATGCAGTATCTGTTGATGAGATAAAAGTAACAGAGTGTGTACTCCTTCCTGATGATGCAAAGAACTCCATGTCTGTGGTATCAGCATCTGATTATATCATCACATTTGAGGAGAAGGCTTCAGAAGCTGAGAAGCAGCATCTGCTTGAGTCTGTCCAGGATTTTATGGCACAGAATGAGATCGTTATATTAAAAAAGACTAAGAAGAGCGAACGCCAGGAGAATATAAAGCCCGGAATTATGACATGCGAAGTCAGGAACGATGCAATATACATGCTTTTGTCAACAGGCAGTGAGTACAATCTCAAACCGGAACTTGTAATGCAGGCGCTATATGCATATGCAGGAACGGACTATGACCAGTTCCATTATCATATACACCGCCTTGAGACATATATGGATTCACCGGCGGGAGATATAATGCCGCTCTACATGGCAGGATCATTGTTCTGATATCTTGCTGTCTGATAATATCAACCCAGCTGGGAGGTAAAGATGAGAAAACTTGTTGTTACGCAATACGAAGGCAAAATACTTCAGGCTACCATTCTTGATGGCAAAGTCACTGATCTGAATCTGTCGGAAAACAGTACAGTCCTTGGCAATATATATGTCGGGAAAATTGCAAATATAGTAGACAATATAAATGCATGCTTTGTCGACTACGGCGACCGCCTTCCATGTTACTACAGCCTTGATGACAATGACATAATATATGCCGACGGAAAAGAGCACAGCAAACTTAGGATCGGCGACGAGATAGTTGTGCAGATAAGCAGAGATGCTGTAAAAACCAAGAACCCTGTTGGATCATCGGAGCTGACACTCAGAGGGGATTACTGTGTTGTCCATACAGGAAACCAGATAGGTGTATCAAACAAGATAAGCAGCAGAAAGCTCAGGGATGAGCTGAAGGAGATGGCCAGACAGATACTTCCGGACGGAATGGGCTGCATCATAAGAACAAATGCCGCCGATTCAGAACGCACCACTATACAAAAAGAACTCACAGAGCTCTCAGGCAGACTTTCCCAGATCATTAAATCTGCAGTCACGAGAAAATGTTTTTCATGTCTCTACAGAAACCCGCCTGAGTACATCGAGAACATAACATTTATGGGAAGTCAGAAGATCGATGAATTCATAACAGACGATGAGGATATATACAACTGTTTCACAGATTATGCCCGGAAGAAGAATCTTTTATCTATAAATGCAGTTTTTTACTGCGACAAGGACCTTCCTCTTGCATCACTGTACAATCTCAGAAAAGAGGTTGAGGGAGCACTTAAGGAGCGGGTATGGCTCAAATCAGGAGCTTATCTCATAATACAGCAGACCGAAGCCATGGTCGTTGTTGATGTAAATACCGGCAAGGCAGTTTCGGGCAAGGACATATCCAGTCACATGATGAAAGTAAATACAGAGGCGGCCATTGAGACCTGCAGGCAGCTGCGACTCAGAAATCTGTCGGGTATCGTGATTATAGACTTCATAAACATGAAAAATCCTGATGACATTATCAAAATCAGGGATATCCTGATCAGAGAGCTGGCCGATGATCCCGTACCGGCAAAATTCGTAGATATTACAAAACTTGGACTTATAGAACTGACAAGAAAAAAGCTGAAGCGGCCTCTGCATGAGATGCTGTCTGTACATAATCGATGACAAATCATATGAATACATAAGTTACAGGCAAAAGCTTCAGATAAAATATTCAGGTAAAGCAAAAAAAATGTTGACAAATATGGATCATGGTGATAGATTATATGAGTATGCCGCACAGTTAGGTATAAGTGTGTCTGATGACACCACCAAAACTGGCGAGTTTGATTAAGGAGGTATTAACCATGTACGCAATTATAGCAACAGGCGGTAAGCAGTACAAGGTAGCTGAAGGAGACGTAATCAAAGTTGAGAAGCTCGCAGCAGAGACTGGAAGCGAAGTAACATTTGATGATGTTATCTTAGTAAGCACTGATTCAGACGTTAAGTGTGGAGATGCAGTAGCTAATGCATCTGTAACAGCATCAGTAGTTGGTGAAGGCAAGTCTAAGAAAGTTATTGTTTACAAGTACAAGAGAAAGACTGGCTATCACAAGAAGAATGGTCACAGACAGTCATATACTAAGGTTGAGATCAAGAAGATCAACGCTTAATTTCAGACTGTATTGATTATAAGACATGATTGATGTAGTTATTTTTCAGAACAGCAATTCGGACTATATAGGATTTAAAACGTACGGACATGCAGAGTATGATGATCCCGGGAAGGATATCGTATGCAGTGCAGTATCTGCTATTGCGATAACGATTCTGAACTCCATTGAGGAACTCTCAGACGTGGATTTCACGTTAGATTGTGATCAGGAGAATGGGGATATGGCTTTCATGCTCAAAGATCTGCCTGATGTCAAAGCACAGACTCTGATGCAGGCATTTGTCATCGGCATATCTGGAATTGAAGAATCCTATGGCGATTATATTTGTATGACCTTTAAGGAGGTGTAATTGACATGATGAAGATGGAACTTCAGTTTTTCGCTCATAAGAAAGGTGTAGGTTCTACTAAGAACGGCAGAGACTCAGAGTCCAAGAGACTTGGCGCTAAGAGAGCTGACGGTCAGTTCGTAAAGGCTGGCAACATCCTTTACAGACAGCGTGGAACAAAGATTCACCCAGGTCTTAACGTTGGTATCGGCGGAGATGACACACTGTTCGCTACTGCTGATGGTATCGTTAGATTTGAGAGAAAAGGTAGAGACAAGAAGCAGGTTTCTATTTATCCAGTAGTCAACGAGTAATATTGGATATATATAAGTAATACTATCAAGAGACTGGAGTAATTTTTATTATTCCAGTCTTTTTTTACAGACAAAAGCGCAGATATGGGGTATACTATTACATAGCATGCAGATGTATCTGCAGAACTTGACACAGGTAGTTTAGACATTGAATATTCGGTATAGAATATCTGACACAGAAAGGCGGTATATTATGTTTGCCGATAGAGCCAGAATATATGTGAGATCAGGCAAGGGCGGCGACGGTCACGTATCTTTCAGAAGAGAGAAATACGTGCCGAATGGCGGACCGGACGGTGGCGATGGAGGAAATGGCGGTGACGTTATCTTTGTTGTCGACGAGGGCATGAACACACTCACCAACTATAGACACGTAACAAAATACAGAGCCGGAGACGGTGAAGAGGGCGGCAAGAAGAACTGCCATGGCAGCAACGGTGCTGATATCATACTCAAGGTTCCACCTGGAACTGTTGTCAAAGATGCAGAGAGCGGCAAGGTCATACTTGACATGGCATACAAAAAGGAGCCTGTCGTATTTCTGAAGGGTGGTCACGGCGGACGAGGCAACAGGACCTATGTCACCTCAACAATGCAGGCACCAAAGTATGCGCAGCCGGGCCAGCCAGCGAAAGAACTTGTGGTTGACCTCGAGCTTAAGTGTATAGCTGATGTAGGCCTTGTCGGATATCCAAGTGTCGGCAAATCAACCTTTCTTGCAAGAGTCACGAATGCAAGACCTAAGATAGCAGCATATCATTTTACAACTCTTGTGCCTAATCTGGGTGTGGTTGATCTTGGTGATAAGAACGGCTTTGTTATAGCCGATATTCCGGGTATCATTGAGGGTGCATCAGAAGGTACAGGACTTGGTCTCCAGTTTCTCAGACATATAGAGAGAACAAAGGTGCTGATTCATATAGTTGATGCGGCTTCTGTTGACGGAAGAGACCCTGTCAATGACATTCATATCATCAATGATGAACTTGCAAAATATAACAAAGACATAGAGAAGAGACCACAGATCATAGCAGCAAACAAGGTTGATCTTCTGGACGATATGGGATTTGAGACGGTTATAGAGATGCTCAAAGAGGAATTCCCTGAGGATAAGGGATTTAAGATATTCCCTATCTCTGCAGTGTCAGGAAAGGGTATAAATGAGCTTCTGTGGTATGTCAATGACTTAGTCAAGCAGTCGCCTAGAGATATCGTAGAATTTGAGCCTGAGATTGATCTGGAGCTGCAGGATGATCCTGAACTCCCATTTGAGGTCAGAAAATCCGATGAGGAGGAAGGCGTATATATCGTTGAAGGCCCTCGAATTGAGAAGATGCTCGGATATACTAACCTTGAGTCTGAAAAGGGATTTGACTTCTTCCAGAAGTTCCTCAGAGACAATGGCATCCTGACACAGCTTGAAGAACTCGGCTGCGTAGATGGAGATACAGTCAGGATGTATTTCCTTGAGTTTGACTATTATAAGTAAAGGAGACGACTGGCTTTATGAGCCGGTTATAGAATAAATGAACAGTAAACAGAGAGCTTATTTAAAAGGACTGGCACAGACAATCCAGCCAATACTTAACATCGGTAAATCATCACTCACTCCAGAATTCACAAATTCTGTCGCAGAAGCACTGGAAGCGAGAGAGTTGATCAAAATTTCAGTTTTAAAGAACTGCCTTGATGATCCAAGAGAAATTGCAGCCATGCTTGGTGAGAGAACTCATTCCCAGGTTGTCCAGGTGATCGGAAGGAAAATCGTCCTGTACAAGGAATCAAAAGAGCACAAGAAGATAGAATTACCTTAGAAAATGTCTTGAAAAGCCACTTTAATAAAATGTAACGGAGATAAATTATGATAACTCACGGACATTCAGACATAGGTATACTGGGAGGAACATTTAATCCGATTCACAACGGTCATATAGAGCTTGGCATCCAGGCACTCAGACAGTTTGATCTCGACAAGGTTCTTGTTATGCCGAACAATAAACCTGCCTATAAGGATATCTCATCGGAGATTCCGGTGGAGCACAGGGTTAATATGATAAAGCTTGCCATAGAAGGCATAGACCGCCTGGAATTCTCTGATTTTGAATTGCGCAGACCGGGTGTTACATATACTTCTGACACACTTAAAAGCCTGCACAGTCTGCATCCCGACGTTCACTGGTATTTTATCATGGGAGGAGATTCCATCATGTATTTTGACAGATGGAATCAGCCAGACGTCATTGCCAGACTTGCGACATTGCTTGTAACTACCAGAAGTGATACTCCTTTAAATGTTGTGCGTGATAAAATACATTCTCTGAAAAATACATATCCATTTGCAGATATACGGATGGAGAACATACATGAATATGCAGTATCATCAAGCATGATAAGAGAAAATATCAAAGCTGGCGAATGCATAGATGATGTTGTCCCAAAGGCTGTCAAAGATTATATAATTGATAATCACTTGTACCATTTATGATCTGTAAGTACGAGAGCATCTGATATAATATAAGGGGGATCATATGAACAGACTTGAAATGCGTGAGCGTCTTCAAAGTAAGCTTACAAAAAAGAGATTTGAACATTCGCTGGGAGTAGAATATGTCGCAGGTTGTCTTGCTATGATTTATGGAGTTGATATTGATAAGGCACTCACTGCAGGTTTGCTGCATGACTGTGCTAAATGCTTGTCATCAGAAGATAAGATATCCAAGTGCAAAAAACATAATCTGCCGATCAGCGATGTGGAATTACGCAATCCTGAACTTCTGCATGCGAAACTTGGTTCTTTATATGCAAAGGAAAAATATGGTGTACAAGACGATGAGATACTTTCCGCTATAGAGTTTCACACCACAGGGAAACCGGCTATGAGCTTATTGGAAAAGATAATTTTTGTCGCAGACTATATTGAGCCTAACAGAAAGCCATTGCCGCAGATAGATGAGATCAGAAGAGAAGCTTTTACAGATCTGGACAAAAGCATTGTTCATATACTAAAAAACACTTTAAGCTATCTTGAAGATGAAGAGTGCGGAGATACGGATGAGATGTCGATAAAGACATATAATTATTTTATGGATAAAATGGGTATGCATGCATAAAAATGACAAACTAATCAATGTATACACTATTATAATAAAATATTATACGAAATAATATAACGGAATGCGAGGATAGATATGACAGATTCAAAAGAGGCGTTAAAAGTTATACTCAATGCTCTTGAAGAGAAGAAAGCGTTTGACATCAAACTTATCAATATAAGTAAAATATCAACACTATGTGACTATATTGTCATAGCTGATGGAACAAACAAAAAACAGGTTCAGGCACTCAGCGACAATGTTGAAGATGCCATGCACAAAGCAGGCTTTTCGCATAAAGGTATTGAGGGATACTCAGAAGGTGGATGGATCTTGCTTGATTACTATGATATAATCGTTCATATATTTTCTGAGGAATCAAGAAGATTTTATAACATCGAAAAGATTTGGAATGATGGCGATTATGTGGCTATCGATAGTATATAGAATGGGTTTTATGATATTTGGGGATTTTTTATGGAGAGTAACAGACTTTTAAGCGATAATTATATAAAGATAAATCATATTGCATCCAAATGTATGAGATTATTTGTCATTCTTATACTTTTATATTGGGTGTTCACGTACATAGGCGGTCAATGCAATATTGTTTTACTGTGTTCATGTATGGGTGTATGCTGCATACTTGCACTTGCACCAACTCTGTTTATAGATATTTTTAAGAATAATGAGAGCCAATGTATTAAATACATAGTCATAGCACTAGCTGTTCTTATCTGCACTATGCTAAACATAACACTTTCTTATACAGCTATGATCGTGTGGATATTTCCTATGCTTGTTGCTTCGCTTTATTATAATAAAACCATGGTTCTGTACACTGCACTTCTGTCAACAATGGGTGTTTTTGTCGCTGATGTGATTAACTATAGTTTAAGCGATATGGTGGTTCCACCTGTCCATCCTGACTTTGCAGACAATATGATCCTTTCAATCGCACCGTGTGTTATTGCAATATTCCTTATGTCATTTGTATCATATTATATTGTTTCCAGAAACTCCACCATGCTCACTAATGTAATCGAGCATTCAGAGGAGGTAAAAACGAATCAGAAGGAGCTCATTTACGCTTTTGCAGAGCTCTCAGAGAGCAAATCAAAGTCGACGGGGGAGCATATCAAAAGGGTCGCAAAGTATATGGAGGTTCTTGGAAAAGCCTCCGGATTCGATGATGATTATGTAGATATGCTCTCAACTGCGGCAATGATGCATGATATCGGTAAACTGATGATAAGTGAGGAGATATTGAACAAGCCATCAAAACTTACTGATGAAGAATATGCCATTATGAAAAGCCATGTATTATATGGAGATGCACTACTCTCAAAATGTCCTGGACAGATATTACAGATTGCAAGAACCATTGCCAAAGAACATCATGAGAAATGGGACGGTTCAGGTTATCTCCATATGAAGGGAGAGGAGATTGCATATATAAGCCGCCTTATGGCTGTGTGTGATGTTTTTGATGCCCTGACGTCTGCCAGATACTATAAAAAAGGATGGTCTATGGAAGAGGCATATACGGAGATTGTAAGCCAGAGTGGTAAACAATTCGATCCAAAGGTTGTTCTTTTATTCCAGGCACATTTCAATGAGTTCAAACAGATTGCGGAACAGAATGCCGACAAACATATCTATTAAAAAGTGATTACTTTGTCTGTAATAAATTAAAAGAAACGCCCAGGGGAAATCATGTTCTATATCCCTTGGGCGTTCTTGTGTGCATATAAACTTTTTACATCTGTCTGAACAAGCCTATAACTTTACCAAGTATATCGCAATGATCTACAATGATAGGATCCATGTAATCATTCTCTGGCTGAAGTCTTATATATCCATTCTCCTTAAAATATCTCTTAACAGTGGCACCGTCATCAACAAGAGCAACTACAATGTCCCTGTCGGAAGCAGAAGAGCACTGTTCAACAATAAGAAGATCACCATCATTTATTCCGATGTTGATCATACTTTCCCCCTTAACCCTGAGCATAAAAGTCTGGTTGTTCGTGTTATGTATGTATTCAGGTGGAACAGGAAAGTAATCCATGATATTCTGCGTTGCAAGTATGGGCTGGCCTGCAGCTACTTGACCAACAATAGGAATATTGACAACTTCTCGTCTTGTCATAGCAAAATCATCGTCTATAATCTCAATAGCCCTTGGTTTTGTTGGATCACGTCGGATATATCCATTATCCTCAAGAGACGCCAGATGAGCGTGAACAGAAGATGTAGACTTCAGTCCAACTGCTTTGCAAATCTCACGCACTGATGGTGGATATCCTTTCTTCAACTGTTCATTCTTGATATATTCCAAAATCTCTGTCTGCTTATCAGATATCTTACCTTTACCCATAAAAAACCTCCATATCAATAATTCATATTAAAATAATTATACAATTCCAATGATAATATAAGTAAAAGATTATACTCAAAAAGATATTTACTAACTTATAATAGCACATATGTTCTGATATTGCAAACTAATGTTCTGTTTGTTGCAAAAAATGGTGTAACATTTTTAAAGGTCATTTTTATGACTTTTTTAAGAACGCATTTTTTTAATACAGGAAGTATAATAAAATCAGGACAACTTGTGAGTAAAAAAAAGTACATATAATAGTTCATAATGAACATAGTTTCTGAGATATGGCCATACTCATGTGAAACATCGCACAAATGTTCGATATTATATTGACACTTAAACATATGTTCGATATAATACGATTATACAAAACAAACATACGTTCAGGAGGGATTATTATATGAATAAATTACTTAACTTTATTAGTAGGAAGAAGATTACCATTATTGTTGCAATCATAGTTTTATCTGTAATATATCTTGGAGTTACGAATAAAGATGCATCAGAGGCTGACGCAACCAATGCAAGTACCAAGTATTATACATGTATTAGCGTAGAATCCGGTGATTCACTCTGGAACATTGCCGACGAATACATGACAGATGAATATTCATCCACACAGGAATACATTGATGAAGTTGTTTCAATTAACAACCTTACGAATGCGTCATCAATAACAGCAGGAACTAATTTGTTAATACCATATTACGAAGTTACAAATCTTAATTAAAGTAAAACTTGTATGATCTATTAACCCAATATAAAATTCAGGAAAACTTGGAAAACTATTCATTGAAGATTATCGATCCAAAGTTTAACGTCCATGGCTAACCAGAACACCAAATTAGTAAATATCTTTACCTTTTGGACAGAGCTTCTGGTTGAAGCCTTTTAATTGAAATAGGGCATAAGACCTTCTTTGTTTTAAAAATATATCGATAGAAAACTATTCGCAAAACTCAGGTTTTACGAAAAAATATATAGAAAACAACTATACGATATGCTATAATCATCAATGATATATAACAATTAACATTATAAAGAACTTGCTACACTGTTAAAAGTTTAAACTATAAACATTGAATAGATAATATCTGTAAACATATAAATAACAGGTCACAGGAGGTTTACATACGATGGCAACGTCATACAGCAAACAAGTCGACGAAAACAACATATTATTACTTAGAGATATTCTTTCAGAACTTCCACAATATGTAACAATTGCATTCAGGGGAATTGAACTAACTACATCCACAAGAACAAGACTCGGATATGCAAGGGATATAAAGATATTCTACGAATTCTTATGTGAACACAACCCATACTACAAAGGTAAAACTCCAATGGACATCAAGACCGATGATCTAAGCCGGCTTGAAGCTGAAGATATCGAAGAATTTCTGGATGCCATGCGACTTTATGAAAAAAACGGCCGGACTTATACAAATGGCGAGCAGGCTCTGAAACGGAAATTATCTGCGCTAAGAGTGTTCTTTGCCTATCTTTATAAGAATAACCGTATAAGTTCAAATGCAGCCGAAAAAGTCGATATGCCAAAGATACACGACAAAAAGATCATTCGAATGGAACCGAATGAAGTTGCCAACTTCCTTGACAATGTGGAATACGGCAACGGTCTTACAGAAAGGCAGAAAAAATACCATGAGAAAAACAAAGTCAGGGATCTGGCTCTTTTATCACTTATGCTCAGTACCGGAATGCGTGTGTCAGAGTGTGTTGGAATTGATATCAATGACGTAGACTTTGATAATATGAGAATAAAGATCTTGAGAAAAGGTGGTAAGGAAGCATATGTATATTTCAGTGATGAAGCAAGTGATGCTTTGATCGAATATCTGAATGAGCGGAAAAAAATGGTTGCTGAAAAAGGACATGAGAATGCTCTGTTTCTGTCAGGTCAGTTAAAACGCATTTCTGTCAGATCAGTTGAGAATATTGTTAAGAAATACTCTCTCTCCGCCGTTCCTCTTAAACATATAACGCCTCACAAACTCAGAAGTACATTTGGAACTGAATTATACCGGGCTACAGACGATATATATCTTGTAGCAGACGTTCTTGGACATACGGATGTCAATACCACACGTAAGCATTATGCAGACATGGACGAGGACAGAAAAAGGCGCTACAGGAATGAAGTCCAATTACGAGAAAAAAGAAATACAATCAATGCAGATTTGGATAAACGAATTTAGATAAGCAAGGAACGAGTAATTAACAATAATATATTTATGTAAACAACGAGGTAACTTATGAAAATACAGAAATTATTATCATACACAAGACGTGCTGTGACTGATTACAATATGATAAGTCCGGGAGACAAAATTGCAATAGGAATATCCGGAGGTAAAGACAGTCTGACACTACTCTATGCCATGGCTAAATTAAAAACATTTTACCCAATCCCATTTGATCTTGAGGCCATAACAGTTGATCTGGGCTTTGATGATTTTGACACATCCGGATTAAAAGAATACTGTGAATCTCTAGGTGTTAGATATACAGTCTGTAAAACTCAAATAGGTGAAATTATTTTCGATTATAGAAAAGAGCCCAATCCCTGCTCTCTTTGCAGCCGCATGAGAAAAGGCGCTTTCAATGATTGTGCAGCCAGCCTCGGATGTAATAAGATCGCATATGCTCATCATAAAGACGATGTGATAGACAGTTTTCTCATGTCTATGTTATATGAAGGCCGTATACACACTTTTTCGCCTGTTACATGCCTTGAAAAATCAGGCGTCACGCTCATAAGGCCTCTTATTTACGTTCTAGAAGGCGAAATAAAAGCTTTTGCACGCACGAACGACCTCCCGGTATGCAAAAATCCTTGTCCTGCTGACGGCGTCACAAAGCGCCAAGAAAGCAAGACGATAATAGACGAGATTAAAGTCCATGTGCCAGATGTCAAGGACAGGATATTTTCATCAATTGAAGGTGCTGGGATTGACGGCTGGTCAAGACACCAAAATTGAGGCGCTAAAATCAAGACACTAAAATTAGGACACTAAAATTGAAACACTAAAATCAAGACTAAAAAAATACTTCTAAAGCATCGGATCGTTATATTCGTCTGTATGCTTTAGAAGTATTTATATCACAATGCAGCCACATCACTGACTACTTTCGATCAATAGTTATTGACAATATCATATAGGAGATCTATTGTCTTATCTATACCATACTTAGATGTATTGATACAGATATCATATCCTTTCATCTCACCCCAGCGTTTGGATGTATAGTAGTTGTAATATGAGGCTCTGGCTTTGTCTTCCTTCTTTATCATGTCTTTAGCCTTTGATTCGCTGATATTGTATTTCTTTGCAATTCTGGAAACTTTGTCTTCCATGTCAGCATATAAGAATACATTCACCACATTGTCCAGGTCTCTGAGAGCATAATCTGCGCATCTTCCCACAAATACACAAGATCCATTTTTCTCTGCCAGATTCTTGATGGTGTCAAATGCGGCCAGAAATACTTTATGATTAAGAGGTAGTTCTGTAGAATTGCCGAATCCTAGTGAATAAGGGTCCATGACGAGCGAATATAAAAAGCTGTTCGTAGGCTTCTCATCAAAACTGTCAAATATCTCTTCACAAATACCACTATCTTTGGCGGCTTCCTTCAAAAGCTCTTTATCATAGAATGGGATATTCATCTTCTCAGCGAGAGCTTCTCCAATTTGTTTTCCGCCACTTCCAAATTGTCTGCCTATAGTTATAATCTTTTTTTCTGCCATAGTAACCACTCCCATCTTCTTATATGTCAAAATTATATTGCCAGTATTCTATAACTTATGTACAAAATACTTAAAATCTACTATATCTTATTATAACATTTATACAATAAACTGTAAATAAAAAAGTATAGACAATTCTACGTTTGTTATGACAATTGTCTATACTTGTTTCGTCTAATTTTCTCTAAGTATGGATATCAGCTTTTCAAAATAACCTGGCAGCTCTGCTGTAAACTCCACATATTCACCTGTTGACGGATGTATAAATCCAAGAACACCGGCATGCAGGGTTTGTCCCTGAAGCTTAAATGGACACTTTTTAGGGCCATACACTTCATCTCCAAGGATTGGGTGTCCAAGTGAAGCCATATGGACTCGTATCTGGTGGGTCCTTCCAGTTTCAAGCTGACATTCAATATATGTATACTTACCGCCAAATCTCTCAATTACGTGATAATGGGTTACTGCTCTTCTGCCATTTCGTGTATTGACAGCCATCTTCTTACGATCCTTCGGACTTCTGCCAATCGGTGCATCAACAGTTCCATCATCTGCGGTTAAATTGCCATGAACAATAGCATAATATTTTCTTGTGATGCTGTGTTCATGGAGTTGCTCTGACAAAATTCTATGTGCAGCATCATTCTTGCAGACAACAAGTACGCCTGTTGTATCCATATCTATCCTGTGAACAATTCCAGGCCTGATTTCACCGTTTATTCCTGATAGTGAATCACCAAAATGATACATAAGTCCATTTACAAGTGTGCCGCTATAATGTCCAGGTGCGGGATGAACTACCATCCCTTTTGGTTTGTTTATCAATATGACATCATTATCTTCATATATGATATCAAGAGGTATATTCTCTGGAACAATCTGTATGTCTATAGGATCCGGTACAGATATATCTAATATATCTCCGTTTTTTATGTTGTAACCAGGTTTGGACTTTTTTCCATTTACCAATATGAGATCATCATCAAAAAGCTTCTTGATAAATGACCGTGAGTAATCCTCGAAATATTCGCTCAAAACTTTATCTATCCTGCGGCCGATCCACTCATTACTGGCCTCAATATTAAACTCTTCCATAAATATATCCTGTCTGAAATATTATTGTCTGAAACTACCTGCCTATTATATCTGATAATTCTTCATCTTTATATTTGAAAAGTATGAGAATTACGATAACCACAAAACTACATGTGACAAAAATATCAGCAACATTGAATACAGGAAAATTAATAAGGCAGAAATCAAACATGTCTACTACATATCCTCTGACTATTCTATCGATCATATTGCCAATAGCACCTGCAATCAAGAATATCAATGTTATCCTTAAAGGTGTATATTTACCATCATCACGTTTGGCGAGTCTGAAATATAAGTACATTGAAGCAATGAGTATAATGCATGTTATGATCAGAAGAAACACAATCTTACCAGAAAAACTTCCCCATGCAGCGCCCCGGTTTTGCACATAATTCAGTTGAAATACGCCATCTATAATCTTCTTTGTCTCACCTACGACAAAACTGCTTGATATAGCATATTTAACAATTTGATCAAATGCTGTAAGCAGAATAACAGCTATGATTGCAAGTAGTATTCTTTTTTTCATGAAGTACCTCCAATAAAAAAGTAATCTGTGAATTTACTGCCATTCAAAAGCCTTTCTCATATCGTCGGCAGTTACATTTGTGTTGATGTATGCATCACCTATCTTGTGAAGAAGGATAAACTTGATCTTGTCACCTATCATCTTCTTATCATTTCTGGTATAGTCGATAACCTCATCGATATTTACAGGATGCTCCTTTAGCGTAGGAAATCCAAACAGTTCAAAGGCATGTATGATCTGGTCAAGTTCCTCCCTGGTTATATCCCCATTGTTATATGAAATGATTGAAGCAAGACTGCATCCGATACCCACACAGGCCCCGTGACTTAGTTTCAGATCAAGATATCTCTCTATGGCATGTCCAAGAGTGTGTCCGAAATTGAGCAATGCACGCTCACCCTTTTCTGTAGGGTCGTTCTCAACCACAAGTCTCTTTATGTTACAACTGGTACGTATCATATAAGTCAGAACATCTGTATCACCAGCCATGATAAGTTCCCGGTTTTGAAGCAGCCAATCAAAATATGCTTTATCCTTTATAAGACCATGCTTTATTATCTCTCCCATACCGGATACAAACTGCTCATTATCAAGCGTTTTCAATGTTGATACATTAATATATACAAGTTTTGGCATATGGAAAGCACCAACCATATTCTTATAAGAGTCAAAGTCAACTCCAGTCTTTCCACCTATACTACTATCTACCTGAGCAAGAAGGCTTGTTGGAACCTGAATAAAATCAATTCCTCTGAGATATGTAGCCGCAGTAAAACCTGTGATATCTCCTGTCACTCCACCACCAAGTGCAATGAGGAGATCCTTTCTATCAAACTTTGCCAATATAAGCTTCTCATATATCATCTTAACCGTATCAAGGTTCTTTTGTGACTCTCCGGCTTCAAATACTACAGAAATCAATTCTTTGCATTTTCCACTTAGCTGATTGATTATCTCATCAAGATAAATACGTGCAACATTACTTTCAGTAACAATACACACCCTTCTATCAGCAATTCCCTGTCCGGCTAAAAGCTCAGGCAGGGAATTAAAATCGTTTGCAAAGGAAATGTCATAGATTGGTTCATCATTTTTATGAACAGTAAGTATATTATCCATATAAACATTCTCCTATTATATTTTTCTATCTTATAAAGAAATCTGTATAATCATCGTTCAGTCTTCATAGATTTAATTTCCAAACGGATTTACAAATGACTTTCCACCCAGATTCTTAGTGTACACAGACGAATCACTTGTAACACTTCCGCCACCGCCACCAAGAGTGGAATCACCCATGGATGAACCACTGCCGGAACCAAGAGTTGACTCTTCACGCCCCTGAGGATCACCATCAAATGAACCCATAAATGCACCGCCATTAGATGCATTTTCAGATGATGGAGCATATGTAGCAGATGAGACCTCCTGACTCAGTACCTCGTCGAAATCAAGCCCCATCTCCTCGTTTATAGGATTTTGAGCAAGGAAATTCATATGGGATTCCATAAGCTGTCTAAACGCACAGACATAATCCTTATATTGCTGTTTGATTCCATCAATACTGGACTCTATACGCTCCAGTTCCTCTCTGGCTTCAAGGACAATATTGTTTGCCTTTATCTTTGCATCATTCTCTATAAGCTTTGCTTTATCATTTGCATTTTTGGTAGCTTCCTCTGCATTCTTCTCAGCAAGCATAAGAGATTTCTGAAGCTTTGATTCTGTTGTTCTGTAATGAACAAGACTGTCTGTAAGCGTTTTTACCTGATTTGTAAGATCCGCATTAGATTTGTAGAGTTCGGTGTAACTGAGAACCACCTTGTCAAAAAATGCATCTACATCCTTTTTTGCATAACCCATTCCATGAGCAAATTTTTTCTGTTGTAAATCAACTGGTGTAAGCATATGTAATCCCCCGTAAATAACACATATTAGTAAGTTGCCTTACTTGTAAGAGGTTCTCCCTGAATAGATCCTCCTGCCAATTCCTCCCTTAAATCACCAGACACATATGTTCCATTAGGAGTTGCAAGGAATATATTTCCTGATATCGCCTGAAACAGACCGTCCACAGCATAACTTGCACCACCAATGAAATCAGCAATTCTTTGCGCAGTTGGAAGATCAAGATCCTCCATATTGATAACAATGATCTGTCCTCTGTTAAGATGATCAATGATCATCTGTGCATCATCAAATTCATCAGGTTTGATGACAAACACCTCACTATCATCAGAAACTCTTCCAGCTCTGCCGTTTATTGAGACAAGCTTTCTTCCTGACGCATTTGATGAGCTGTGCGACTGAGATGTACTCTTTATCCTCTGGTTGTTGTCTGACTTGTATTTGCTGAATGACTTGAGTGGCGAAGTCTTCGTCTTTGATGTCACTGAAGGTTCATCGTAATCATCATCGTCATCATAATCAGAATCTACACCGTTATCATAATCATCATCTTCGTAATCTTCTTCCTCTTCATCAAACAAATCATCATCAAAGTCTTCATCGCTTGAATCATTTAATTTGAAATAATCAAGAAAACTTTTCTTTGCATTTCCCTTTGCCATGATTGTTCTCCTTTAATCTATATATTATAATTTCTGGCACCAAATATACCTGTGCCTACTCTTACCATAGTTGCTCCTTCTTCCACAGCAACCTCATAGTCGTTTGTCATACCCATTGACAAGACGCTCATATCAATATTATCAATGCTTTTAGATTGTATGTCAAGAGATAAATCCCTTAATTTACGGAAATAGATTCTGTTGTCCTCCGGATCATCGACAAAAGGTGCAATTGTCATAAGCCCCCTGACTTTTATATGAGGCAGGTCTTTTATCTGCATTAGAAGCGGAAGAACCTCTTCACATGATAACCCAAACTTGGATTCTTCCTGTGCAACATTTACCTCAATAAGTATGTTTACTGTAACATTGTGTTTTGCAGCTTCTTTTTCAATTGTTTTTGCAAGATTGAGAGAATCAACAGAATGTATCATACATACTTTATCGACAATATACTTTACCTTATTTGTCTGGAGATGTCCGATCATGTGCCAGTGTACAGGTTTTGATATATTCTCATACTTATCTACAAGCTCCTGTACTTTATTCTCACCAAAATCAATCGCATCTGTTTTCTCCAGCAGCTCTTCTATATCTGAGAGCGGTTTAGTCTTACTGACTGCTATCAGCGTAACTTCCTCCGGCGAACGGCCGGCCTTTTCACAAGCTCTTACTATATCTTCGTGTACTTTTTCATAGTTCTCTTTGAGCATATACATTCATCTCCTAAACATTTGTAATCAATATATAAGATCTCCCTCTTTCATGGAGCTGCCATCCAGCAATATTCTGTCATATCTGGATATTCCATACGAGAGATTAGGTTTTACAATACAATAATCATCGCCCGATACAATTACCTCTATTCTTCTGAACTCTGCAGTTCCTCTTGAAACACAGAGAACACCACTCATGGTATACTTTGCTGCCGTGGCAACTGAAAATGTATCTTTTGATTTATTCTTCTGGAGTACAGCGGAAGAATCTATGTCAGCGGGGTCAACATAACAGAATCTGTTGTCTGTAAAAAATATAGTAGGTGATATCTGCTTTACAGATGTCTTTCCTAAACTGTCTGTTACAATCTGATTAAAGTGGTCCATATCTGTGTCACCACTTCCTCCTGTCAGATAATCCACAGGTATCATATAAACATCCTTTGTAATTATGGATGACTGTGGAATCTTAAGACCGTTTGACTCGTCAAACATGAAGTTGATGTCCAGATATCTCTCATTTACATATTGGGCGATGTATTTATTAAATTCAACCACAATGTAATAATATCCATCTTTTTCAATTTTTTCATAAGTCGTACTTATGCGGCGGCTTGAATCATTGATTGTAAATGAAGCATATTCGTTTTGGGTTACTTTGTCGTATTCTTCCTTACTGAGGAATATAGCTATCTGCCAGTTCTCATCATCTACAAGTTTGCAAACCGGCTCTCCGGCTTGTATGGGATTTTCTGATTTGAGGGTCTGCTTCGTGTACACAGTTTTGTCAAACATATCAGGACTCAGATTCTTTATGTCTGCATTCTCAAAACCATCCTGATAGTATGTGACAATCCCACTGAAAGCAGCCTTTTGCCCGGCAAGTGCAGCAGTACCATTGCCATTATCCACCTGTTCTAGAGCAAGTTCCTCATATAACTCAAGCAATTTGTTATCTATGCTTGTTTTAAAATTGTACACGTCGCCAAATGATGATTCCGAAAATCCTGTTTTGAACATCTTAATCTGTTTTGTTATATTCTTATAATCATCACTTGTAAGCAGGGATTCTCCATTCTCCTGCATATTGTTCATGACAGCCTGCATCGAACCCGTGCTGTCTATGGCATATATATTTGATCCTTTTGAAACCTTCTCGCCATCCCTGATATAATAACAAGGAGTCCCTGTAGAAGCTGCTGTAACTATCGTCTCTTTCCGGACAGCAAGCCCTGTGGCAGTAAAATCCGTATCATAAGTACTCTGTTCGACGGTGAATACAATGGGATCTGAGTCATTCACATATGCTACAACTCTTATGAGTATATATATAAATACTAAAGTAAAGAGTAATGTTCCAAATCCCGGCATTTTGAAATGAGGAAAATTAATTTTTATTTTATCCTGTTTTTTCTTTATCGTCGCCATTAAGTATCTCCTTACATAGAAAAACTGCCTCAGGCAGTCTTTCTTTAATACTATAGGGTATATAAGGCGGCCAGTATCTTATAATGCCGCAACAACACAATCTCTGTAATGTTCTGGAACATCATTCACATCAGTTGCCAGACATATTACTATATCTACATTAAACATATCTGAGATATTCTTTATTTCGTCCAGAGCTTCAACAATATGTGACTCACCAACATAGGCAACTGTTTTAAAATTATCTATATATATCTTTTCAATATCTGAGTTCTGTGAGATTATGCCTCTTATAAATCCAGTAAATGCATCAAGTTTGCTTATTCCATAACTTGTACAATTTATCATCTTCACTCTATTACTGAGCTCATACAAATGTTTGTTGTTATTATCAAGGAAAACAACAGTTCCAGCCACAACTTTAACTTCATTGTTAACCATATTGATCAATGCTTTAGTTTTTCCTCTACCCTTATCTCCTGTAATAATGTGAATCATCTTTTCTGCCTCCTGAATTTTCATGTTATGATTTATACAAATATGTGTCGTCAAATGAATTCAAAATCCTGACGAAACATTATTTTGCCAAGTTTATCAAATCAGTCATAGCGCTGTAAAGAGCCTCTTTACCATCAGCTCCCGCTACGATAGCCACATACTCATCTCCTGTTGTGTCGTTCTGAAATTCCATGATAAGACAATTGAGAGCCTCCTCTGTTGTACCAGTCTTCCAGGAACCGATAGAATATCCTTCCGGCATGGTTATCTCACCTGTCAGGAATTCATTCGTTGGTTCAATTTCAACTATCTGTTCAGCACCATCTGCATCAGTGTATGTAAAATTATATGTTGTCAATGAATCTATCATGTATGCCAGATCATGTTTTGAAAATTCTTTGATGATCAGGTATAAGTCATACGCCGTTGTATAATGATTATCTGAATGTAGTCCATGACAATTCTCAAAATGTGTATTGGTTGCTCCTATCTGCCTTGCCTTTTCATTCATCATATCACAAAAAGCTGACTCACTTCCTGCTATAAGCTCAGCCAGAATAACTCCACAGTCGTTGTACGATGTGATCATCAGACCATATAGAAGGTTCTTGACTGTTATTTTGCAGCCACCAACCAGATCACTGGCCATGGCATCCCAATCGTCAAATGTCACTTTTCGGTTAAGCGTAACTATATCATCCAGCGATATCTGACCACTCTCTATACTCTCCATCACAAGTATGCCTGTCATGATCTTGGTCATACTTGCCGGATATATCTTTCCATGTACATTGTGTGCAACTATGGGACTCTTAGATGTATCATCCAGGAGCATAGCAGCATATACATTGTGATAGTTTGCATCATTCAGTTCTTCGTCTTTGGCCACAACAGCATCATCCTGCGCCATTCCAAGTGATCCATACACAGGAAGCTCAGGTATGACTCCTATATCAAGCTGCTTTTCAGCTGTAAATGTTTTGCTGCCACAGCCGGTGAGCAATAATATAGTACACATCAGAATAACTGATAACATTCTTCTCTTGAACATGCCTGTTCGGGTATGTCTAAACATAATTAAACCTCCATGAATGCGCTAATCAAGCGTAAACACAATTTAAACCTACTTATAGAACTCTCTCCAATCGAGATCACCTCTGTCAAGGGCTAGAATAAGAAGCTCTGCAGTTGCAAGATTTGTTGCAAGAGGAATGTTATGTGTGTCACAAAGTGTGAATATATTGTTTATATCCGGCTCGTGATTCTTCGGATGAAGCGGATCTCTCAAAAAGATGACCATATCTATATCGTTGTTCTCAATCTGTGATCCGAGCTGCTGTTCGCCACCCAGATGTCCGGCAATATATTTGTGTACAGTAAGATTCGTTACCTCTTCAATGAGTCTTCCCGTTGTACCTGTTGCGTAGAGCTCGTGCTTATTAAGTATGCCCCTGTATGCTATACAGAAATTCTGCATCAGTTTTTTCTTGGCATCATGTGCTATCAAACCAATATTCATGAAAATCCTCCTAATACTTTTTCTTTTGCAAATTTATGTTGAGTACCATTCCCATTCCGGCACATAAACTCACAAGAGAACTAAGACCGTAACTGATAAATGGAAGTGGCAAACCCGTATTCGGAAGTATGGAAGTTGCAACACCTATGTTGATAAACGCCTGTATTGAAACCAGCGCTGCCATACCAGTTGCTATATACATTCCTTTTTTATCGCTGGAACGCCTAGCAACCCTAATACATTGTAACACTATGAGCAGTAAAATTGCAATAATAATAACACTGCCTATGAAACCTAATTCTTCACCTACAGCTGAGAAAATGAAGTCGGTCTGCTGCTCTGATACAAGATTTGTATCCTTTACTGTAGCAACATCCGAGCTGTTGATTCCTTTTCCGGTAAGCTGCCCTGAACCTATAGCCATAATGGAATTGTTCTGCTGATCCTGAGTTGATCCATACTCACTTCCATACATATGACCGAGAATACGGTTTCTCTGATAGGTACTTAGTATCTGAGGCAGATTTTCCTGCTGTATATACCAAAAAAAGCCACCAAAACAAGGTATAAGGATCAGAACAGCAATCCCTATAAGCTTGAGACTAAGTCCGCCAATAAATATCGCCACAAAAAGTGTTGCACAGATACATATGGTGGTTGACAGATCCGGCTCAGCAAATATAAGTCCTATAGGAACAGCAAGAAAAACAGCAAGTTTCAACAGAGTCTTCAGTGTATTAAGATCGTCTGAATGTTTTTCCAAAAAAACAGCAGTACATATGATCAATATGATCTTCGCAAACTCGGATGGCTGGATCGTAAATGAATCTGATATGGCAAACCATCTGCTGGCACCGTGTGAATCAGAACCAGAACCTATAACAAGAACAAGTCCAAGCATCACGATATTTGCAATATAAAGTGCCATATAATATTTACATATAAAATTGTAATCTATAAGCGATACTATGATCATTCCCAATATGCAGACGCCAGCACCAATAAGCTGTTTCGTAAGCTTTGTTCCATCTACGCTTACAATTATAACCGTTCCAAATGCTATGGCTGCCATTATGAACAGCAGTAGTTTAAAATTGTAATCAAGTATACTGTACTTTCTTTCATCCTGATTAAGACTGAATTGTTTTAAGTTCAGATGATCTTTCTTCAATAGCTTCATAATCCTCAGATCCTTGTCCTGTTTTTATGTATGTATATTTGTTATTTATCTCTTTTCTATCAGATGCTTCAAGTGGTATATAGGCTACAAGCATCTTTTCCTTGACCTGTATGTCTATGTCTGTCTCTCGTATGTTTATATATCGCTCCAATTCGCCTTTTATAGTGGATCTCATCTCATCAAGAAAATCCGGGTTACACCCAATCCTGTCGGATGCAAGTATACTTATAAGACGCTCTTTCGCATAACTGCCTGTGTTATATAAATATATTCTGTTCATGAATACGCCCCCTTTATTCAAGCTCTCTTGCGCTTGAATAAAGTGCGCAATGACCGTGTTCTTCCTCCATAAAAGTCTTCTACTTCAAGGGAATCATTAACTATCTTTCTGCATATGCTCATATATGAATGTCCAGATCTTGAATTGTTACACACAACAGGTTCACCTTTGTTTGTCGATATGACGATATCCTCGTCATCAGCTATGACTCCAAGCAGATCAACAGCCAATATATCTACCACATCATCGGCAGACATCATATTTCCTTTCTTTACCATGTCATATCTTATTCTGTTGACGATAAGATGCTGGCGTTCTATTCCATAAGCTTCAAGCAGACCTATTATTCTGTCTGCATCCCTTATGGCGGATACCTCTGGTGTCGTCACAATGATGGCTCTGTCAGCTGCGGCTATGGCATTTTTAAACCCCTGTTCTATGCCGGCAGGACAATCTATGATTATGTAATCATATTCTTCCCTAATCTCATCCACAAGTTTGACAATCTGTTCTGGCGAGACAGCGTTTTTGTCTCTGGTCTGTGCACATGGCAACAGAAACAGGTTGTTGTAATTTCTTGCCTTTATGAGAGCCTGTTTGTAACGGCAGTTTCCTTCTATAACATCTATCAGATTATAAACGATACGGTTTTCAAGGCCGAGAACAACATCCAGATTCCGGAGACCTATATCTGTATCTATCATAACAACACGATTGCCAAGGACTGCAAGTCCTGTTCCAATATTTGCCGAGGTCGTGGTCTTACCCACGCCGCCTTTGCCCGATGTAACAACAATAACTTCACACATAAATATGACCTCCTGTCAAGCATCAGCCCGTTTGAATTTGCTTACGCAAGGACTGACTCCATATTTTCGTTTTCATAGAAAAACGAAACAATAAAATACTTATTATCATATGTATGTTATATTGATCGTATTGCCATCATTTGCAGCTATCATAGGTGACGCAGAATCGCCCTTTATCTTTGGTGAAAATATTCGTGACTGACCTATCTGTATCATACGCGGAATCATGTGCATCGCCATGATAAAGCTCCGCTCTGATGAAATGCGTCCAGCCACTGCAGTGCCAGCCAATTCCCCGACAACAATAATGCTCTTACCGGATATCACTTTTGCATCCTTTGAAACATCGCCAAGTATGATCACATTACCCTTTATCTCCAGCGTCTGTTTTCTCCCAAGATTGCCTCGGAAAATATAGGGCTTCTCTATGCTCTGAACATCCACCGGATACGGTATATAATGTTTGTCCGGACACATCTGTTTCACGGACACCAAATCAGCCTCTCTTTTGTCTTTTTTATATTGAATGTCGTCAGTCTTTATTATAAAGCTGACATTGACCATATCAATATCATTTAAAAATTGTAATATTTCTTCAGTTTCGTCATGTGATAGGGACGTACCTTTAAACGCCACATATACAGATCCACATTTTTCAAATGCCCTGATATTTCTCAATATCTTTTTGTATAACTCAGAACAGATATCCTGTACAGACATACATTCCGGTATATACACAGCTATGCCTGATCTATCTGCCTTTATTGATAATCTGTCTATCCTACCATCCATACCATCTGCTCCTGTCTGAATAATCTCACTCACAGGTTCTGTGATATATCATAGGTATATTAATCTGACATCTGGTTGTTACCAGTTATATCAAGTGTATCAAGTTTCTCCGGATCATACATGTAGGCATATATCATTCCTGCAAGCTCCTCTGCATTACCGGATGTGTATCCATGAGGAATTACACAAGTGACACTGACTTCAGGATTGTTGTATGGAGCAAATGATACAAAGAGCGCGTGATCCGGTCTTGTTGTATCCTCCTCCGCTGTACCTGTTTTACCAGCAACTTCCACATTTATCTGATTTATAAGGGCTGACGAACTTGTATGATCCCTTACCATCTGTCTCATACCCTGTTTGATGACAGCCCACTGGCTGGATGTGAGATCTACTTTGTTCTCAGGGACATTGTCACTCTCATACACTACTCTGCCATCAACATTCTTTATCTGATTAATAAGTGTAAGGTTATAACAGTTACCCTCATTTGCAATAGTAGTAACGTATCTCGCAAGCTGGACTGGAGTATAATTGTTAGTACCCTGACCAATTGATGATCTTACAGCATCTGTGTCAGAGACATGTGGATCCATCTCCTCTATCTCCACTCCGGATTTTCTGTCAAGACCAAACAGTGAAGCATACTTCTGCAGCTTGTCTATACCCTGGGCATCCTGATATACGCCCTTGGAATCAGTGGCCAATCTGTAACCAACCTCAAAGAAATATCCGTTACATGATACCTCGATGGCTTCCGCAAGTCCAAGCGTTCCATGTCCACTTCTGAGCCAGCATGCAGGTGATGGAACGACCTTTGAGAATGTTCCATAATCAGTTATAGCCGAACCCACATCTATAACTCCCTCCTGAAGTCCGGCTGCAGCAACGAGCATCTTGTATGTTGATCCAGGTGCTGTACGCTGCATTGTTGCACGGTTGTACATAGGAGTTGTCTTATCCTCTGTAATCTTGGCATAATAATCAGGATCAATTACATTTGTAAGCTTGTTATTGTCGTAACTTGGATAGGTTGCAATCGCCCTGACAGTACCGTTTGAAGGATCTGTCACCACTATTGAACCGGAACACGGGTCAAGTGCCAGCATGGCAGGGGTGATCTCAAGCTTTTTTATCTTTCTATACATGAACTCATATCCACCTATAGTGCCAGATGCAAATGCCTCGTAATCCTCGTCTGTTGTACTATTTAGCACACCCTGGTCGTATAACAGGTAGATTACCTGTGAACCTGTTATTTCCCCAGATAATATCATATATTTAAACACAAGTTTGTCGAAATCGGTATCATCCTCAAATTCTTTGAGTACATAATCTACTACTACGTCGTATATTTCGTCTGTGTCGTAATAATCACTTTCAGCCTGTATATCCTTGATGTTTATGGTACCCTGGCTTATGCAGTACTTGAGGTATTCATATAGTGATATCTTGTTGTTGACATAGTCTTTGTATGTCTGACTCTCTTTGTCTACAGAACTGCTGTCATATATACCGTCCGCACTCAGAGTTTCGCATATGAATTCCATATAATCCTTATATTGATCTGACAGGTTATAGAGCTCTGTATGGCTGTTCTTTAATATATCCGCCAAATTACTCAAAGTATATTGCTTGCTGGAAACAAATGTGTTATAGATTGATTTTTCACTGTCAGTGGCATTCGCAGCATTTAGTGCTTTTATGTCAATGATATTGTTCTCAAACAGAGCCGAATAAACATCAGTGATAGGGATATCTTCTTTCTCAGCAGCATAATTTGTATTTTTCAGATTTGTCAGTATGATGTATGAAAGCTCTTTTTCAAGAGCATTGTAGCAATACTTCTGCAGATCGGAATCTATTGTCAGATATATATCATTTCCTGCAACAGAATCTTTACTGTCTATAACCTCTAAAACTTTACCCATATTGTCAACGTACATCTTCTGGAAACCATCAACACCTCTGAGCTGTTCCTCATATGACTGCTCCAGACCTAGCTTACCGACCATATCATTTGCGCTGTACTGCTGATCCTCATCAAGTTTGGAATTGTATTCCTCCATCTCCTCGTTGGAGATGTTTCCAATGTAACCGATGATATGGGCGAAGTATTCTGCGTCGTTATACACTCTGTTTGACTCTATATTCACATCCATGCCGAGCAGGGTGTCCTTATTCTCCATGATAGCCGCATAGCTCTGCTGGCTTATGTTGTTCGCAATGTCAACAGTCATATACTGCTGGTATCTGTTGAGCCATACCTCATATCTGACCGCAAGTATCTTCAGTGCATACGCATCAGAATATTCATCAGATACATTGAAAAGTTCATCGCTTTTCATATAATCAAACACATCACGTGCCGTTGCATTCTTTTGTTTTTCATCAAGGCTGTCAACAGAACCTGCACCAAATACGTTCATGTAAAATGTATTGAGCTGTGCACCGCTGATGGTAAATTTCATATTGCCGGATGAATCCAGTTTTATAGGCAGTTTAACAGACAGACTATCACCATTTTGTTCAAGTATGAGTATAGTTTTATACACTATCTCATTTCTAAGCTCGTTCTCTGTAGTATCTTTCTTGGCAGCAGCTTCAGATAGATCAGCATTACTTGTAAAGCTCAGACTGTATGATGACTTATTATAAGCCAAAAGTTTTCCATTGCAGTCATATATCTTGCCTCGTGTAGCCTTAACGGATACGGTTTTTTGAGATTTATATTGGAAATTAGACTGATATTTCTCTCCATTCACAATCTGAAGATAGAACAGTCTGTATACAAGAACGCCAAATAGGCACAGAAAAAACAGCGTTACGTAGAACAATCTGCTCTTCAGCTTTTCAACGATAAAGTCCTTAACTATCTCTAATATATCTCTGATCATTATGTCTCACTTCCTTTTTCAGCACGTTTAAGCCTCTTGTTTATAAATACAAAGAACTTAAACAATATCATGGTAAGGATGGCTGTATATATCATTTCCGGCAGGATGATGTTCTTCATATACAGTCCGAAATTCAATCTGTTTCTGAGTACAAAGAAAATTATATATGTCATGAAGTTGAATACAAAATCATCCAATGTCACTATAATGATAGGCAGAAGAACATCCTCCACAAGATAAAGTCTATGGAAGAATCCATTACAGTAACCTATAAGCATGTAGACTATCATAAATGGTCCAACTGCAAATCCAAAATACAGGTCATAGAAGAAGCCGCAGAAAAAACCTACGAGCATTCCTTCCTTTCTACCTCTCATAAGGCCAAATGAAACCGTGAGAATGAGCAGCAGATTTGGGGTTGCACCTGCTATCTCAATAAATGGAAATAACGCAGACTGCAGAACAAAGCATATGATGATCAATATTCCTAGTGTGATAATTCTTCTCAATATTTGTTACCTTCTTAACGATTATATACAAAATTATTCTGATACTGTCTTCTTTGTGTCAAGTATAACCAGCACTTCCTGTATTTTGCTAAAGTCACATGCAGGGGTAATGTATGCCGTCTTTGTCAGGTTATTTGAATCCTGTTCTATCCTTGTGATATAACCAATGTTAAGTCTTGACATATATTTACTTGACACATATGACGTAACGATCTGGTCTCCCACACTTACTTCCGAGTCTTTGTCGATATTCTGAGCAACCAGGTATCCATTTTCATAATTGTTTACACTTCCCTCCACGTTACAGATTGTCTCAGATGGAAGTATCATGCCATTTACATTTGATGTGTCATCTATTATCGAGCGTATCTTGGAATAGTCAGAACCTGCTTCCGTCACAATACCACAAAGCCCATTGCCGTAGAGAACATTGCAGCCTTCTTTCACGCCATCATCAGTTCCCTTGTCAATGTAAAACACATCAAACCAGCCTCCTGTATCTTTTGAAATAACTCTTGCGGCAGTTTTCTTGTAATCTTCATACTGACCGTCTAATTCATAGAGTGCCTGAAGTCTCTCAAGCTCATATGAATTTTGCTGATAAGTGTCGAGCTGCTTCTGAGTTTTTTCAAGCTTGCTTTTCAGATTCTCGTTCTCCTTGAGAAGCTCATCATAATTCTGAAAAGCATCAGTCTTACTCTGTACCCATCTTCCTATAGTGTTGACGCCCTTCTGCATAGGCTGCACAAACGTGTTTGTAAATTCTCTGACAGGAGTAAATACTCCACCCGCAAAAAGGGATGTCAGCATCAGAATCACACATAGTCCTGTTAATCCCAGTAAGAAGTATCTTGGCGTGATCTCTATTCTTTTTCTGTTTCTGTTTCGTCTTCGTCTCATCTTATAATTCCTCGCTCAGCTAAGCTGACATAACAATTATTTCCCAATATTATATGATCAGATAACTCTATCCCTATCATTCTCCCCGCACTGCTGACACGATCGGTTATCTCTATATCCTGCCTGCTAGGCGATGGATCTCCCGACGGGTGATTGTGTACAAGTACGATGTATACGGCGTCAAACTTCAGAGCCGTGGTGAACACTTCTCTCGGAGAGAGAAGTGAACTGTTGACAGTTCCCTCAGAGAGTCTTACATCCTTAAGAAGCTTATGCTTTGAATCAAACATAAGTATATACACATATTCTTTTTCAAGATAACGTGTATTCTCCATAAAATAATCTGCAATGCTCTGCGGAGATTCAAATGATATGAACGGCTTCAGGGATGCCTTTGCCATTCTCTTCGATATCTCAGCAAGACATTTCATCTGTATAGCTTTAACCTTGCCGACTCCGCTTATATCTTCAAGCTCCTCTGTTGTGAGATAATTGAGTCCCACTATCCCTTTATGTATGGGATGAGCATCAAGAATCCTGTATGCAGTGGACAACGCATTTGCCTGACGGCTGCCGGTCCTTAATATCACGGCAAGCAGCTCAGCGTCAGACAGTATCTCCACTCCATATTTGTAGCTCTTTTCGTAAGGTCTCTCAGTCTCTGAGATTTCCTTCATGATAATCTTGTGATTATCTGCATTTTTCTTTGTCATAGTCATATATCACATACCTCCTTCACGCCTCTCCAAACGCACAGAGTATATACATGGCTCTGACCAACTCATTAATCTACCATACTATAAGATTTTTTTCTACCATTTTCTGTAATGACATTATTATGCCGTACTTTGCATGTGGATATGTAAGTCCCCCCTGAAAATATACTGCATATGGCGGACGCATAGGCGCATCTGCCGAAAGTTCGATGGATGATCCGGATACAAATGCTCCCGCGGCCATGATAACAGGTGAATCATATCCCGGCATATCCCATGGTTCAGGTCGCACATAGCTGTCCACCGGTGCAGCAGCCTGTATTCCCTCACAGAACGCAACAACACGTTCCGGAGTCTGAAGTTCAACAGCCTGTATTATGTCATATCTGTCCTCTGTGCTGTCAGGTACAGCCTTAAAGCCCAGGCCCTCATATACATTTGCAGCAAATATCGCACCCTTTAATGCACTTGCGGTTACTGAAGGCGCCATGAACAATCCCTGGGTCAGTGCTTTGGTATTGCCAAGCGATGCACCTACCTCTTTGCCAAGTCCCGGAGTTGTCAGTCTGTATGACGCATTCTCCACATACTCTTTCTTACCACATATATATCCGCCTATAGGTGCAAGTCCGCCACCCGGATTCTTGATGAGGGATCCAACCACCAGATCAGCTCCGACATCCGAAGGCTCTATATCCTGCACAAATTCTCCATAGCAGTTATCAACCATGCAGATTATGTCAGGGTTTACACTCTTTACGGCCTTTATGGCTTCGCCTATCTGCTGCACAGACAGAGTCTTTCTGACCGCATACCCCTTTGATCTCTGTATCTCAACCAGTTTTGTACGGCTGTTTATCGCATTCTTTATTCCGTCTATATCGAAATCTCCATTTGGAAGCAGATCAACCTGGGCATAGGTAACTCCGTATTCTGCAAGGGATCCTCTGGAATCCCTGATACCGATGATCTCATCTAACGTGTCATAAGGTTTCCCTGCTATGGCAAGTATCTCGTCACCTGGGCGGAGATTGCCGAACATGGCTGTGCAGAGTGCATGGGTTCCACATACGATCTGTGTTCTGACCAGCGCATCCTCGGTGTGGAATACATCCGCATATATCCTCTCAAGTGCATCTCTTCCGTCATCGGTATATCCATATCCGGATGAACCGGCAAAATGCGCCTCCGACAGTCTATTGTCCTGCATAGCCTTGAGTACCTTAAGCTGATTTATCTCACAGACAGCATCAATATCCGCAAATCTGTCCTTCAGCTTCTTCTCCACGCTGCTGCAATATTCAAATACCTTCTCGTCAACGTTCAGTGATCTGTAATAATCCTTCAGCATATCTTTCATCTCTGTATAATCTCCTTTACGCGAAGCCTCTCCAGCATATACTCCAGTATATCAGCTTCGCTCTCATATTCATTCTTATTCACCCAAGTTACATGTTTTTCTCTCTTGAACCATGTTATCTGTCTCTTGGCGAAATGTCTTGTATCTCTTTTCAGGGTATACACAGCTTCATCAAAACTGCATCTGTCCTGCAGATAATCTATGATCTCCTTGTAGCCAAGACCCTGCATAGATACGAGGCTCCTGTCGTACCCCTCCGCCACAAGTCCTCTGACTTCATCTACAAGTCCATCTTCAAGCATGATATCGATACGTCTGTCTATTTTATCATATAATTTCGCTCTGTCATCACATAACACAAAATATTCAAAATTATATGGTGATTCTTTCTGTGACTCCGTCTCATTGTGCTCAGATATCTTTGTGCCGGTTTTTTTATAAAATTCAAGTGCCCTTATCACACGTTTGACATTGTTTGCATGTATCTTTTCAGCTGACTCCGGATCTACTTTGCCAAGCATATCGTGTATATAGTTATTGCCGTGAAGGCTGGCCAGATTTTGAAGTTCTTCTCTATATGACATATCGTTGTCATTTTCTTCAAAATCAATATCATAGAGCAATGCCTGTATATAGAATCCCGTGCCACCGACAACTATCGGTATCCTGCCCCGGGAATATATATCCTCCATAGCTTTAAGCGCATACTCTTTGAAGAGAACAACATTGAAATCCTCACCAGGATCAAGTATATCTATCAGATGATGCTTCACCCCCTGCATCTCAGCGGCAGTTATCTTCGCCGTTCCTATGTCCATTTTTTTGTATACCTGCATGGAATCCGCAGATATTATCTCTCCATTTACTGCCTTTGCCAGATCTATTGACAGAGCCGTCTTTCCGACGGCAGTTGGTCCGGTCAGGATGATAAGATCACGCATATGCTTCTCCTTATAACTCACAAATATATCTCATACTATCCTCTTGAATTTCTTTTCTATCTCAGCCTCAGTCATGGATATAACTGTCGGTCTGCCGTGTGGACATGTATAAGGATTCTCAAGCTTTAAGAGCTGATCTATAAGAGCATCAGCTTCCTTGAAGCTTATCTCAGTGTTTCCTTTTATAGCTGCCTTGCACGCCATGGTCGAAAGTTTGTGGATAAATGTGTCTATTGTAACTTTCTTCGCACTGCTGCTTGCATCAGCTATGAAATCTATAAAAAGTTCACGTCCGTCAAGTCCGAACAGATTGTCCGGCACAGCATTGAGCTTGAACTCTCTTCCTCCAAAATTCTCTATCTGGTATCCCAGCGCCTCGAACATCTCCATATTCTCATGAAGAAACTCAATCTCGGCGGCACTAAGCGTCACGACCGCCGGCGGCATAAGATACTGGGAATAGATCTTTTTGTTGTTGTAATTCGCCATAAGTTCTTCGTATTTCACCTTCTCATGGGCTGCATGCTGATCCATGATGAAGAACCTGCCATCATACTCTATAAGCCAGTACGTCTTGAAAAGCTGTCCTATCAGTCTGTGTTTTGCCCTCGCTTCCTTTGTTAGAAACTTTTCCTGGAACATATCCTGCTGGACATACTTTTTCTTCTCCTCTGCCGGTTCGGTATTTTCCAGGCTGTTGTTCAGAAGCGCTTGGTTATCACTGCTCTGTGAAGTCGAAACGTCCGTATTTGTGTTTACATTTTCTTTATTGCATGTGTTTTGACTGTCTATGTTTTGATTGCCTGAATTTTGATAGCCTGTGTTTTGATAGCCTGCGTTTTGATTGTCTGCGTTCGATTCTGCAACATTTTCTCTGTTCTCGCTGACAGCTCTCTTGTATGGTGATACGTCCTCTCTGACACAATTTGCAGATTTCGTCTCGTCGATCACCTCAATTACAGGTCTGACCGGCGCGGGAGTGCTCTCAGATGAACGACCACTCGTTGGCATATAACTGCTCGCTGGTGCAACACCATTTGCCGGCACATTTTTATTCTCCTTAGCTGCCAACGCTTCCCTTCGCTTGTTCTCAAATGCCTCAGGCTTATTTCCAATGTCTCTCTGCTTAAAAGTCTCTGGCTTCGGATCCTTTTCCGGGGTGACATCCGGTATAAGTTCTTTGAAAAGCAGGGTTTCTCTGATAGCATTGTATGTGAAACTGTATATATCCTGGCTGTTCACAAACTTAAGCTCCATCTTCGTCGGATGCACATTTACATCTATCAGATCAGGTTTTACATCAAAGTTTATCTCCGTAAATGGAAACTTATGTATCATGACAAATGTCCTGAAGGCATCCTCAATAGCTTTGGTGAGCACCGCACTTTTTATATATCTGTGATTTACATAGTAGCCTTCAAATGATCTGTTTCCCCTTGATATGCAAGGCCTTGCTATGAATCCGGAAATCTTCATATAATCATTTTCAGCATTTATCTCAAGAAGATTTGAGGTGATATCCCTGCCATAAATATGATAGATTATATCCTTGAGTTTGCCATTTCCAGATGTGAAAATCTTGTCAGTCCCATTTGCAATAAACTTGAACGATACCTCCGGATGTGACATACATATACGGCACATCAAATCATATATATAACTTATCTCTGTGGCATCTGTCTTCATGAACTTCTTTCTGGCAGGTGTGTTGTAGAAGAGATTCCGCACAACGATGGTTGTTCCATTCGGACATCCTATCTCCTCACTTGATATCTCTGCGCCGCCGTGTATCTGGTATCTGATGCCCGTTACATCATCCGCAGTCTTGCTTATAAGCTCAACCTGTGATACAGCAGCTATACTCGCTAGAGCCTCACCCCTGAAACCCAGTGAAGAGATACTGAGGAGATCTTCAACCTTTACAAGCTTGCTGGTGGCATGACGCTTAAAAGCAAGTTTAACCTCGTCTTTATTTATACCTGCTCCGTTGTCCGTCACCCTCATGAATGACAGTCCACCGCCCTTGACCTCAACAGTGACGGCTGTAGCCCCTGAGTCTATGGAATTCTCCACGAGCTCCTTTATGACAGAACTCGGCTTTTCTATGACTTCACCGGCTGCTATCTTGTTTATTGTATTCTGGTCTAATACCTTTATCATATATATCGCTCCTTATGAATTAAGTCGCTCCTGCAATTCATTTAAATAAAGTAAAGCTTTCATAGGGGTCATGTTGGACAGATCAACACACTTTATATCCTCAATGACCTGTGATTCTGCAAGCGTGCCAAACATTGACATCTGCAGATCATCATTCTTAGGTTTGAAATCATTTGTCACCTTTATCTCTTTGAGTTTTGTTGTTATATCTTTATCTATAAGCTGGTTACTGATCTCATTTGCCCTGGCTATAACTATGTCAGGCACACCGGCAAGCTTTGCAACCTGTATACCGTAACTTCTGTCGGCACCGCCCTTGATGATCTTTCTGAGGAACACTATGTCATCACCGTCCTCCTTGACCGCTATACAGTAGTTATTGACCGCCGACAGCTTACCCTCAAGCTCCGTGAGCTCATGGTAGTGTGTTGCGAACAGAGTCTTTGCACCAAGCAGATCACTGTTGCTTATATACTCCACGACCGCCCATGCGATCGCCAGTCCGTCATATGTGCTGGTTCCTCGTCCTATCTCATCAAGAATGAGAAGGCTGTTCTTCGTAGCGTTTCTGAGGATATTTGCAACCTCGCTCATCTCCACCATGAATGTGGACTGCCCGGATGCAAGATCGTCCGATGCCCCTACTCTTGTAAATATCCTGTCGCAGATGCCTATATTGGCAGATGCCGCAGGGACAAAGCTTCCAACCTGCGCCATGAGAACTATGAGTGCGGTCTGCCTCATATATGTGGACTTACCAGCCATGTTAGGACCGGTTATGATCGATATCCTGCTCTCATGGTTGTTCAGATATGTGTCGTTAGTTATGAACATGTCATTGTTCAGCATCTTCTCAACGACCGGATGACGTCCATCCTTTATGTCTATAACCCCATCTGTATTGATCTCAGGTCTGACATATCCATTTGCAACCGCCACATATGATAGAGAACACAGCGCGTCAAGCATGGCTATGCTGTGAGCCGTTCTCTGCACTCTTGTGAGCTCAGCAGCAAGCGTGTCACGAAGTTCTACATATGTGTTGTACTCCAGGGCAACAAGCTTATCAGATGATCCAAGGATAACTCCTGCCAGTCTGTCAAGCTCCTCTGTTGTATATCTCTCAGAATTGGCAAGAGTCTGCTTTCTGATGAAATAATCCGGCACAAGGCTCTTATATGAATTGGTTACATCAAAATAATATCCGAACACCTTGTTGAATTTTATCTTGAGATTCTTGATGCCTGTCTTTTCCTTCTCCCTGGCTTCAAGCTCTGCAATCCAGTTCTTGCCATCGGTGGTGGCATTTTTCAGAGTGTCTATATCCTCAAGATAACCATCCTTAAATATACCGCCCTCCCTGATGAGTATAGGCGGTTCATCAACTATGGCGCGGTCAAGAAGATCATATAAATCCTGCAGGTCATCTATACCTGATCTGATCTCAGTGAGCTCATCTGAATGGAACTCTCCAAGTAACTGTATGATAAACGGAAGTAACTGTATGGATGTTTTGAACGCCAGAAGATCCCTTGGGTTGGCTGTACGAAGGGATATCCTCGTCATAAGTCTCTCTAGATCGTATATGGTATTCATGTACTCACGGAGCTCATCCCTGGTTATCACAGAGTCGTTGAGTTCTGCTATGGCGTCAAGTCTCGCCTCAATATCTTCTTTGTGGATAAGAGGCTGTTCTATCATATTCCTGAGCATTCTGGCTCCCATAGCCGTCTTGGTCTTGTCCAACACCCAGAGCAGCGACCCTCTCTTCTGTTTATCCCTGAGGGTCTCTGTAAGTTCTAGGTTTCTTCTGGACGAGCTGTCTATTATCATGAAGTCCTCTATGGAATATATCTCTATCCTATTGATATGATCAAGTGAGTTCTTCTGTGTCTCGTGGAGATACTGCAAAAGTGCCCCCGCCGAGAGCAGCATATCCTCCTGCTCATCTATTCCGAGACCGTCTATAGTACCTACCTTGAACTGTCTCTTGATGAAATCCTCACATGTGTCATCATTGAAGTAATGTGACGGAGCCTCAGATATAGTTATCTTCATCTTCTCCTTCATGTAATCAAAGTTCAGATCACATGACAGGAATGCTCCATTTCCGATGATCTCCGTCGGGGAATATTTGTTTATCTCATCATACAACTTTGATGTGGACGAGATATGACATAATCTAAATTCTCCGGTAGTGATATCGCACACTGCCACGCCATACTCATCATTACAGCCAAATATGCACATGAGATAGTTATTCCTCGTCTCATCAAGAATAGCCTGGGACATGTTTGTACCAGGCGTAACTATACGTATAACTTCTCTCTTTACTATACCCTTTGCAAGCTTTGGATCCTCCATCTGCTCGCATATGGCTACTTTGTAGCCTTTCTCGATCAGCTTGTTCAGGTATATGTCACAAGCATGATACGGAACACCGCACATCGGTGCCCTCTCCTCCTGACCACAGTCCCTGCCGGTCAGTGTTATCTCAAGTTCTCTGGATGCCGTCAAGGCATCATCGAAGAACATCTCGTAGAAATCACCCAGCCTGTAGAATAGAATACAGTCCTTGTACTGATTCTTAACTTCCATATACTGAGCCATCATTGGTGTTAATGCTGCCACTTCAACTACTCCTGTTCTGCTAATTCACCCATATAATAAAATCCCTTACATTCAACAAGCTTTACATTCATTATCTTGCCAACCATCTCCGCGCACCCAGGGAAATGGACAAGTATGTTGTTGGAAAGTCTGCCGGTCAGAAGGCCGTCGCCCTTCTCGTCAAATCCTTCAACCAGAACCGGCTGTGTCTGTCCCTTAATTGCAAGGGTCTTCACATCGCTTATCTCCTGGACACGCTTTAAAAGCCTGTTGTATCTGTTCTGTATCTCTTCCTTTGTGGAATTATTCTCCATACCAGCTGCCGGCGTACCGGTTCTCTTTGAATATATAAATGTAAATGCCGTATCATACTGCACCTTCTCAACCACATCCATGGTCTCGAGGAAGTCTTCCTCTGTCTCACCAGGAAATCCCACAATGATATCTGTTGTGAGTGAGATATCTGGAACCTTAGCCTTTATGCGATCAACAAGCGCAAGATAAGTCTCCTTTGTGTACCTTCTGTTCATTGCGTTCAATATCTTCGTTGACCCAGACTGTACCGGCAGATGGAGATGTCTGCAGATTTTGGGATTCTCAGCGATCACATCTATAAGCTCATCTGACAGATCCTTGGGATGTGATGTCATGAATCTGACTCTCTGTATCTTATCTATAGCGCACACTCTCCTGAGTAATTCTGCAAATGTGATCGGATGCTCAAGGTTCTTGCCATAGGAGTTGACATTCTGACCTAGCAGCATGATCTCCACGACACCGTCATCAGCAAGTCTTCTGCACTCATCTATGATATCCTCCGGATTTCTGCTGCGTTCCCTCCCTCTTACGTATGGCACTATACAGTAGGTACAGAAGTTGTTGCATCCAAACATGATGTTTACACCTGATTTGAACGGAAACGTCCTCACAGCAGGAAGATCCTCCACAACCTCCTTTGCATCCTTCCAGATATCTATGACCATACTTCCGGATTCTATCCTGTTTACAAATATCTCAGCAAGTTTATATACATTATGAGTGCCGAAAACCATATCCACAAACCTGTAACTCTTGCTTATGGTTGTCACAACATGCTGCTCCTGCATCATGCATCCGCAGAGTGCTATCATCATATCTGGATTCTTTTCCTTCAGGTGCTTCATGAGACCCAGATGGCCATAGACCTTTCTGTTGGCATTCTCCCTGACGGTACATGTGTTGTATACTATGAAGTCAGCATGCTCAGACTCAGTCCTCACATACCCCATCTTCTCAAGTATACCTGCCAGCTTCTCAGAATCTCTCTCATTCATCTGACAGCCAAATGTCTGGATGGAGCACGTGATATCTCTGCCAAGTTCTTTTTTCTTAGCATTTACATACTCCCGTCCCTTTTTGATGAAATAATACTGTCTCATTGGCTCTTCAGCTGGTGCTGTAGCACTGAGATCGATATTTTCAATATTTGTCTCTATCTCGTTCATACGTTCTTATCCTTAATCTCAATTTTCTATTCCAAGTCCTGTAAGGATCCTATTTATGCCGTCCATACTGCTCTTTGCAACAGAAGAAGATCTGTCCATCCGCATCTGAGTCTCTATATCAGCAATGTCTATGGCCTTGTAATGATCCAAATTTGCAATATATGCCGGCTCTCTTAAAAGCTCTGCCTTGAGAGTTCTCACAGCGTCTTTATAGCCAAGCATATACCTGAATTTAGTGGAATCAGCAGAAAAGTCAAGTGTACCGGTCATCAGATCACCGAGATCCACACTTGGATATATCTCAATGGCTTTCAGCCCTTCAAATTCACCAAGCTTCTTCCTGGAGTCCGGGTTCAAGCCGCATATTATAATATTGCGATATCCCGCATCATAAAGCGGCTTCACAGGAACATTATCCGTCACGCCACCGTCATAATATTTTTTGCCTTTATACTCCACAGGTTCGTATAAGACAGGGAGAGCTGACGAAGCCAGGACAACTTTCTCTATATCAGATTTTGAAAGATCGGTAAGCTCCACATATAAAGGCTTTCGGCTTCCATCCGGACAGCATTCAGATATGACAGACCATATCCTCCTATCACCGTGTGCGACTATATCGTAATCGACATAGGAATCCATGAGCCTGATCATCTCTCTTCTCGTCATGAATCCAGGCTTTCCGTCAAGCACAAGATCCGGATCGACATCAAACACAGTCTCAAATTTGATCTCATCCCAGGCTTTTCTGCTTTTCTCTGGGTCCGCACCAGCAAAAAGTACTGAGTTGATGGAGCCTATAGACGCACCTGCAATGGCAGTCACTCTGTCCCAGATTCCATATTCACTAAGTGCCTCATACACGCCAAGCTGATATGCACCCTTGCCACCGCCTCCACCAAGGCACAGTGCAAATTCTGTCTCTGAATCACTTCCTATGCCATCATCCTGTGATGACGCCGCTGATTTATTCTGTATAAGCTTCTCCATATCTGCGATCTTTGCCGCTATCTCTTCTCTGTTCATAGTACGACCTCCAGGCAATCAATACACATTTTATGATATTATATGTTCCTCAGTCACTATAAGATCAGGTTTTTTATCGTTTTTCTCGCTGTCAATATGTCCTACGATCTGAAATTCATACGCAAGTGCTATCTTCGTAAGTCCACTGTGAGCCTCAAGATAACGATCATAGTATCCGCCGCCGAATCCGATCCGGTTCCGCTCATGATCAAACGCTACCCCCGGCATAATTATGACAGCATCTTCTGGATCAGATATTGCATCTGATATAGGTTCCATGATGCCAAATTTGCCCTTTTCAACATCATCAAAACTGTCTATACGGATGAAATGCATAACCTCACCGTAAACCTTTGGAACGTATACAAGCATTCCATCATTCCATGCCTTCTCTATAATGGGTCTTGTGTCAACTTCATTTCCCTTGGATATATACGCACATATATGCCTCTTTTTTTTGTATGTATCAAGGGAAAACAATCTCTGACATATGCTCTCAGATATTCTTTGGCAGTCATCCTGTGGCATATCATTTCTAAGTTTCTTTATCTGTTTTCTTATCTCTGCTTTGTCTGTGGCGTCCACGGCAAACCTCCACTTATGTCAGGCTCTTCTGGTCGGATCCTTATCTGCGAGTCTTGTTATAGAGCCATCCTTTTCTTTTATATCAATATTGTTCAAAGTGCTTCTCAGATTATTTTTAACAGCAAATATATACTCCTGACGAAGTCTTTGCTGTTCAGCCTTTTCAGCATCAGACAGACCTTCTGCCTTTGATTTGTGATAAAGTTCATTTATACGTGCAATCTTTGCAGCATCAATTATAGATTCATTCATATTAAATCAGGTACTCCTTATTGAGAATAAAATTCACGACATCAAAATCATGATCTTTGTATGATGTAAAGAGTGTTCCTATCTCATCTCCCTTCATCACACGTACTATATTGTCCATATCCGAACCTGACACGATCACCATGTCAGAATTGGAGTTGGTTGCAATCCTTGCAGCGGCAATCTTGGTGGTCATGCCACCTGTGCCATATTTTGATCCTGCTCCTTTTCCCATGCCCATGATATGGTCATCTATACAATCAACAACCGGTATAAGTTTTGCATCAGGATTGTTATGCGGATCATCCGTATATAATCCGTCAATATCAGTCAGAAGTATCAGCAGGTCTGCATGGATCATTGATGCAACTATAGCCGACAAAGTGTCATTATCTCCAAAAGCAATGCTGTCATCCAGCTCGTCAATAGCCACCGTATCATTCTCATTGACAATTGGAACAACCCCAAGCTGAAGCAATTCATTGAACGTATTTATTGCATTTTTTCTTCTTTCATCTGATGATATAACGTCAAATGTAAGAAGAACCTGTGCTGCAGTCTTATGATATTCCTGAAACAGTTTCTGATATATCATCATGAGCTGGCCCTGCCCAACAGCCGCACATGCCTGTCTAAGTGATGTAGTCTTTGGTCTTCTGCTAAGTCCCAGAGACTCCACTCCAACTCCTATAGCTCCAGATGACACAAGCACGACATCCTTATCCTGATTTCTGAGATCACAAATGATCCTCACAAGCTTTTCAAGCTTTGTGTAATCAAGCCCGCCCGTCTCCTCATGTATAAGTGATGACGAACCGATCTTTATAACAATCTTTTTCTTATCTTTTAAATACGCTCTGTTCATATCTATTCTCCTATGTATCGTCTGCTGTATCTTGAAACTATGGCCTCAGCGACCTTTATTCCGTCAACCGCAGCCGAAGTTATTCCACCTGCATATCCGGCACCTTCGCCGCACGGATATATACATGTGCCCTCGCACCTTAAGTCTTCGCCTCTGACTATCTTGACCGGCGACGATGTCCGGGCCTCAATTCCAGAGAGGATAGCATCATACTCTGCATATCCTGGCATTCTCTTCTCAAATGACACAACTCCTTCTATTATAGCATCGTTTATATACTCTGGCAAACAGCATTTGAGGTTTGCAAACCTGAATCCGCCCTTGATCTGGGGAATAACTCTGCCAAGTTTTTCGGTTTTTACATTCTTCATATAATCGCCAAAAAGCTGGATCGGAACAAATCCGTCCCCCGCCTTATATGCAGCACTTTCCCATTGTCTCTGAAACTCCATTCCAGCTAGAGGGTGATCCGACCCGAAATCCTCAGGCGTGACATTCACGACAATGGCACTGTTTGAATTCATACCATCTCTTCCACTGTAGCTCATTCCGTTTACACATATTCTGCCTTCTTCGGACGAGGCATTTACCACATAACCGCCGGGACACATACAGAATGAATAGACTGCCCTGCCATTTGAAGCCTGATGCGTCATCTTGTAATCCGCCGCAGGCAGAAATTTTTCGTATACCGGATCATAGCCGTACTTCATCTCATCTATATCTTCACGTCTATGCTCTATTCTGAGTCCCATGGCAAATGGCTTCTGCTGCATAGGAAGACTGCTTTCGTATAAGCTCTCTATGGTATCCCTGGAGCTGTGGCCCAGCGCAAGTATAAGAGCATCCGTGCGCACATTCTCTATATCTCCACTCTCAAGATTCTTTATGTAGATATCAACCGAGTCTCCATCAACAGAAGGCGTATATCCGGTAAATAACGAATCGAATTTCACTTCTCCCCCAAGTCTTATGATATCCTCACGCATATTCTTAACAATATCCGAAAGCACATCTGTTCCAACATGTGGTTTGTTTATATACATAATCGACGGATCAGCGCCATAGTGGACAAATGTCTTCAAGACCTCAGTGCGGCGGCCTGATCCATCCTTTATTACAGTGTTGAGCTTTCCATCGGAAAATGTCCCTGCACCGCCTTCCCCAAACTGTACATTGCAATTTGGCAAGAGCGTGGCCCGTCCTTCCCAATACGCTTCTATAGCATCTTTTCTTCTGTCAACATCCATCCCACGTTCAAATACAAGTGGTCTGTATCCGGCTCTTGCGAGATAAAGCGCAGCAAAAAGACCAGCAGGCCCCGTTCCTATCACCACCGGTCTGTGCCTCATCGGAGCATCTCCCGGATCAGGGAATACATATCTCACAGGTTTTGTTGACATAATATTATTATTGTGAAGTCTCTTGAGTATCCCATCCTCATCCGGCAAGTCAACATCTATAGACGCAATATATTTAACCTGATTTCTCTTTCTGTCATCCAGCGACAGTTTGGAAAAACGATAGGATGGCACATTTTTTATTTTCAAAGCTTTTTTTACCGCCTGATCGACGTCTCTGTCCGTGAATGAAACAGGCAGCTTTATGTTATTTATTCTTATCATTTTTCATTCTCTTTCCGGCGGCTGTCCCTGCTCTCATACCGCTTATAACCGCCCACATAATATTATAACCGCCGCATTTTCCGGTTACATCTGCATACTCTCCAGCCACATATAGTCCCTTATGACCTCCAAGCTCAAGTGTATCAGCCCTTAGCTGTCTTGTGTCAACTCCGCCGCTCGCCGCCTGGCTGTCTTCATAACTGCCATGTCCATCCACCGCAAATTCCATGTGTTTGAGCATATTCGCTATGCAGGATATGTCATCATCTGAAAACTCTGCTGACGATACACAGTTTATTCCAAGTCTTTCCAGTATCTCACATGCAATCTTCTCATTGACCAGACCGTTCAGCATGGCAATGGGACGTCTTGCTCCATTTTTCCTGGCAAATGTTTTCATATATCCGGCCAGGTCTTCCTCTTTCATGTCGGGGACAAATTCAACCTCTATATACGGCTTTTTCCCATCATTTAGCAGATCTATGCACTGTATACTCAGGTTGAATACTGCTATTCCAGAAATCCAGCCTGATGCAAACTGAACCTCACCTGATTCACCGCCATACAGATTGCCATCACACATAAGCGAGACATTTGCCTTTGCGCGCACACCTGCAAGAGCGTCCGGTACATCCCTGCTCTTAAGCCTGCAGAGAGCTGGGTGTGGACTTACGATTGAAACCCCAAGCGGTTTCAGAATATCATACACCTTTTCACTGCCTCCGAGCTTTGGCGCCGCAGCGCCTCCCGGGGAGACTATGACATTTGCCGCATAATAATCATTCAATTCTGTATGAACTATGTATCTCCCATCATCCTCCGTCACCGCTTTGACCTCCTCGGAGGTATGAACATCGATTTTCTGCATCTTCAGCCTGTCTGTAAGCGCCCAGACGATCGTCGATGCCTGAAGTGAAGCCGGATATAAGTATCCGTCATCTTCATATGTGGCAACGCCCAGATCAAGAAAGAACTCCGTAACCTCCCTGAATGCCTCGGTGCTCACAAGCTGGTATGGAAAAAATTCATTGTCACTGTGATAACATGAAAGATCAAGCTTCGTGTTCGCCAGATTGCACTTTCCGTTGCCAGTGGCATATAGTTTTTTTCCGGGTTTCTTATTCCTGTCTATCACCAGTATTTTCGCATCTTTACATGACTCCTTCGCCTTTATGGCTGCGGTCATTCCCGCCGGGCCTGCACCGATCACAATTATATCATAAATCATATATATTCCTTTCCTGACTTAACACAGTGTTAAAAACTACTTATACATAATCAACATTTCAAAATACACAAATACAAAACATTCCAATCTGAAAACTGCACCCTCTATATCATCGCTATTCATAAATCCCCATCTGCATCATAACCTCAAAAGGAATTCATCAACATCACCAAGAGTTTCAAAATATACACGTTCCGACATCAATTTCCGCATCTCTATCCTTACATTCTCAGTCACAATATCAGTGATTCTGACAAGACTTCCATAACAGTTAAATATGGCAACATACCCTTCAAAACTGCTCACATAGAAAAATCTGTGCTCAAAATCACTATCGGCATCCATCACTATACCCCCGCACAGATCCGAACTGACAAGACCGGCAGACAGGCTAAAATCTCCGCCCGAACCTTCTGAATACTCTCTGTATATGCATATCTTGTCATTTCCCGCATCCACATATGAACGTATATTCTCTCTAGATATAAAAGATAACACAGATGCACCTATAATGAGAACAAAAAAATACATAATTCTTGACAAATAATATCACCTCTGTGTCTATTCTTCCACAGAGGTGTTTCCGTATTCATAGATTTATATTAACATACATAATCACGTTTTGTTCTTCTTACATTCATATGCACCTGGCACATTGAATTGCATTGAATCTCTATAAAAATACCGATCTCCAATCGTTAGATTCTTATGTCTAATTTTTGGAGGTCGGTATTTTTGAGATGTCTATCAAATGTAAGTTGAATTGGTACTATTTATATTATAACATTCTTATGCTTTTACGGCAGAACACTTCGAATCTATAATATCGCAAACTGTATCTTTTGGCATTTCCATTTTCTTGCTGATCTCATCAGCTGTAAGTCCCATATCCAGGTATGCTTCTATCTTACCTTCTATTTTGCCCTCTATCTTTCCTTCTATCACGCCTTTTTTTCGGCCTTCTTCCAAGCCCTGGCGCATAGCCTCATTCTTTATACCCTGACTTGCATTGCACATGGCATCCACGCTCCTTTCGATATCGTTCGAGTAAGGTATACTAAATTCCTTCACAATTATATCTTTTCTTTCCTCTATGCTTATATTCGATGAAAAGAAAGTCTCCAATAAGCGCA
>ENA-ORMS01000037-ORMS01000037.1-human-gut-metagenome-genome-assembly--contig:-NODE-37-length-143238-cov-5.895469_pt1 | contig 143238 bp, 142 predicted proteins | sample MGYA00242104_ERZ508997 | MGnify/ENA primary metagenome ERZ508997 (study PRJEB26280, sample SAMEA2338704) | human gut metagenome | biome: human gut; feature: human-associated habitat; material: faeces...
CCTACTTAAGTAGAATTATAATTTTATCTATATAAACAGGGAAAGTTTGGGCATCCCTGATTGTTTTCAGGGAATATCCCTTATTCATTTAGTCTTTATCAGACTTTGTTGTATATGCAGCCACGAGCATCTGCCGAGACTACATTTCTTGTACTATAATACTTTTACTTTACACATATATTATAGCATATGCCGTGAAATCTGCAATATACATTCACCGGCATTCAGACTTCAAGACCGTATCGGTATCTACAGACTCTTTTTCCTCGACTCAAACTTAATACATATTCATTATAAGGCAGAACGCGTGTTCTTGCAAGAAAAATCCTTTTCAACTTCTCCATTCGTTTACTCTATTGATAATAGTATGAACTGGTTTTTTGTCGCATTTCGACTTCTCAAGGTAAATGCAAATTTTTAATCCTTTTTGCATTTACTTTGAGAATAAGTCCTAACATCATTAGATGCCATGAGCTTTGCCCTTGATTTAAGCGGCAATTTTGAATTTTGTTCATAATAAAACAGGCACAAAGTAGAGCCAAAAAACCTATTTTATGCCTGTCATACTAAATGCAAACCTATTTTGCATTAGGTTTGCAAATTAACCTTTTTTTCATAAACATTACCTCTTTTATGTGCAATTATTTAACATTAATTCCGCAGTGTCGTAAATCTACAACCGACACGTTCTTAACTTTAAACGTATATTTATGAATACCTTTTTTAATTACTTTATTTGCCGGGGATCTGTACTGATAAATCAGTTTACCCGGACAGGAAGCATAGGTATAAAACGGATAAGCCAGATCTGCTCCCATCGTATTTACAGTATATCCCTTTACAATAATGGTATTTCCACTGTAGGAAAGAGATTGGGTTACAAACTTGATTTCATCTTCTTCATAGTCGCTCAGCTTGGTGCTGACCTTCAAGGAATATGTATTTGCCTTTGGAGACACTGCCTTACTCGTCTTTGCATCATTTTTGTTTTCGATCATTTCGACTTTCGCCTTATATTTTGCCGATCCGGCCCCTTTTGCCTTATAAGTAAATGTGTATTTACTTGTGGCAGCACTTGTAAAAGTCTTGATCTTTTTTGAGCCTTTATAAACATAAATTTTGGAAACACCACGGACTTCTGCACCGCCATTATTGACATCCACCTGAATGCCAGCCTGATCCGCAGACATCTTCGTCACTTCAATCTTCGGCTCTTTTTTTACGACTGTTTTATACACCGGTTCATCCGTAACGGTGATTCTTGCTATAACCTTAAGGCGTGGCAGCGTTTTCACATTCTTGTTTTCTTCTTTTATATAGCCATACTGTACGGATACCTCTTCGCCAGGCTTTGCGGTCTGTCCTGTAATAACGGCTGATTCACTCCGATTGATCGTCTGACTCATTAGTGACGGTCCAAAATCAGCAAACCAGGTTAGTGTAACCGGGCTTTCCGTAGTCACATACATACCTACCCGGATAACTTTATCCGTGTCATTTTTTACAACAAATGTATCCGGTTTCTGTCCGATATAAATGTATCCGGTAGTATTTGCTTCACCAAATATTACACTGCCACTTTTTGCTTCTGTAAGTGTGTAAGTTACCTTATTTGCGTCCAGATCCATTTCGAAGTTCTTTGCAAAAACAGGCTCTGCATGACAGATTACCATGACCAGCATAAGCATACATGCTGCCATTCCAAGATGCAGCAGCCTTTTTCCTTCTATTGATGTTTCTTTAAATTGTCTCACCATAACCAGTCCTCCTTTGTCGTCCATTTACTTTAAAATTATTTATATGCATAGTAGATAAATTTTGCAAGTTCCACGCGCGTAACGGCATCGTCCGGTCTGAATTTATGATCACCATTGTCTTTGATAATGCCCTTGGACTCGGCCCATGCTACCGCATCCGCATAAAATACCCAGTCCTTGTAGTCCGTAAATGTTGATTTCTGGGATGCTTTCGGTGCACCGATACTCTGCCATACATAATACAGTGCATAGCCACGCTGGTAAGCATATTTTCCTTCAAAGATTCCATACTCAATCAGCCCCTTATCCACTGCCCACAATGCAGCTTTATAGTAACTGTCCGTGCTCTTGACATCCGGGAAATGATTTAATGCTTTCGGTGTCGGAGATCCGTTTGCCTTGTACAAAGCGTTAAATACATCACCCTTGGTGCAGATTGCCTTGGAATAAAATTCGTTCTTGCTGGTAGGCTCCATGATCTTGTTTTTTACCACCCATGCAACTGCCTTGGCATCGGCAGCATCCACATCGGTGTACGAGGAGGTGGAAGATGCATTTTTAATCTTGATCTTCACGGTCTTTGTCGCATTCAGATTGATTGTATAGCCGCCCTTTACTTTTTTCATATAGTTTGTATCAAGTGGCAGATACGATTTCACACCTGCCTGATCCGTACAGATCAGATATTCGCCAGCCATTGCCTCCTCATCTGCAAAAGTGGTCTTTCCGGTGCTTGTTGTGTAGGACTTGATCTTCTTACTGGAAGATGCAAAGATCTGCACTGCCTCTGTCTTATAAGTTCCAACGCCCAGATACTGATAATTTTCCCGTAAAATGTTTGCCTTATGACTGGCACTGTTCATCCATCCACGCATCGCAAGCTGTGCCGTAACCGTTTTTGTACATTTGTACATATTCTCACCGAGTCCGGTATTCTTAAAAGAAGACGGAACGGCAGTCTTGTAGCTGGTTCCATTTGGTCTGGTATGTGCTGGCTGTGTATTGTTGACATTTTCCTTTGCACGGACTGCGGTTGCTTTTTGCAATGCTGCCGGCATGGTAAGAAGTTTTTTCCCTTCCTTTGCACGCTCAATATTGGTCAGCCGCAAAATGTTCCATTCATCCTCAGAAACGGCAATTCCTTTTTCCGGCCGGTTGTTTCCCAATGTCGGAATCACTTCATTGATATAAAGTTCCCTTGTCTTTCCATCCAGTGTCAGATTCAGATAGGCTGTAACGCCTCCCTTGCTTTCATAAGTTGCATCTACTTTGCGGAACGATTTCCACTCTGCTTTGGTTCCGTTTTTTGCTGCAGCAGTAATTACTTCCATGACCTGTGCTTTGGTTGTTGTATTGGTCATATTCATTTTGCCGGCTGCTGAACTCATTGCCCCCCAGTCTTCCTCGAGTTTTTCCTCTGTCGTACCCACATTGTCTGCTTTTACGGTCATCTGCGGTAGGATGCAGATCATCATAATAAGTACCAGTGCCAGACTGCACAAATTTTTTCCTATTTGCAGGATTATTTTTTTCTTTACTTTCATATACATTCCTCCTATGCTTCTTTGTTGTTCTTTAAGATCAGCCTTTTATGTTTGTTTGAGTATGTCCAGTATTTGGAAGAAAGCTTCGGGCAGTTTCCGAATGTGATCGAAGATACTTTTTTGGCTTTGGACTGATATGGTTTCCAGGATGTGCTCTCCGATCCGCTTTTTTTGCCGGAACCGGTATAATAATTATCATAGACCGTCACACCGTCCAAGTAGCTGTATCCGGCATTTCCGGCAATCTCACCTTTGTAAAGCGTTTTGCCTTTTCCTGAGATTTTACCGGTATTATAATTGCTGTAACCAGAATAAAACTCTGCCGCGATACCACCGACCAGACCATTTCCGGTCAGGCTTACCGCTCCGGTATTATAACAATTTTTAAGTTTTGTTCCGGCATAGCTTACACCACCCACACAAGCCGTTCCGCTTGTCAGCTTAACTGTAATTTTTCCAGTATTATAGCATTCACTTGTTCCATTTCCGGTGCCAACGCCCTCAACCCTGATCGCTTTATCAAGCGAGTAATCCGTACAGGCACCTTTATAGGAAATATTTCCCGTGTTATAGCAGCGGCTGGCTGCTTTCCCTGACGAACTGAACACACCGGCTATCGTTGCCCTTGTCGTTGATTTTTTACCGCCTTTATTTGTCACTGAGATATTTCCGGTATTGCTGCATCCTGTAATCTTTTTTCCACACTTTTTCCCTTCGGGTTATTCTGCATGGCGATCAGATCCTGCTCTGAATTGATCGCTGTCTCCTGTGCCGCGTATACGGTCTCTGTTCCTGTCTGTACATGCAGATTAGCCGGAACATTGGTACAGACCAATGCCAGCGCCATCACAAAAGCTGTCATTTTTTTTCATAAGCATTTCCTCCGTTGTGTCCATTTTTCAGACGATCTGGCACATCTGGTCTGATGTGCATTCACTCTGGGAATATAGTACCACATTTTAAAAAAGTTCTGCTGTTAATTGCGCGAATTACAGTTATTTCGACATGAACGATTTTAAAATGCCATTATTTATGGTTTATTGTTATGAAAAAACAGGGAACACCTCTGCTTTGTGCAAGGTGTTCCCCGTTTTTCTCTATAACAGCCACTTCATCTCTGCAAAAAATTCCCGCAGCATATTGTTCGGCAGATATTTTGGTGTGGAATCCGCCGCAATTCCACATACATCGGAAAGTCCGTACTTTTTGGCAATCTGTAAGGCACGGAATACATGAAAATTGTTGGTCACAATGCCAACAGATGCGCCTTCTTTCATCAGCATTTTACTGTTCGTGATATTCTGCTCGGTTGTCTGCGATTTATCTTCCGGCAAAATCCGCGCAGTATCAATGCCTTTTTCCTGCAGATACCGTGCCATTCCCTCTGCTTCAGACCACGGCTCATTGCTTCCCTGTCCTCCGGAAACAATGCAGACCGTGTCCGGGTTTTCATTCAGATATTCCACAGCCTTATCCAGACGATATTTAAGAACCGGACTCGGACCGTCCTTTCTCACCTGTGCGCCAAGTACGATAATATAGTCGAGCCCCCCTCGTCCATCCGCGTGCATCTGGCTGATCACACAGCCCTCTACGATACAAAACACAAGCAGTCCGATACAGACAACCATTCCCGCAAAGATTTTTACCGGATGCGGAACCTTTTTCCACACTTCCATGTACACGGAAATTCCAAACAGAAACACCACGATCCCGATACCAATCCATATAAGGAAAAAAGCTGTGCCGGAACCGGTCGCATGAACCATTACCGCATAAATCATGCTCAGGATTCCAAGCAGTAAACATATCCAAAATACCATCATATTCTTTTTCATTTCTCCATCTCTTTTCACTCCGCTAATACCGGATATGAAAGCCATTTTCCTGTTCATCCGGTGGTATGTTTTGCCGATCCATCCCGGTAATATCAATATATCTGTCCTGTTTCAACTGCTGGATAATCTGATCAATCTCTCCGACAAGCCCCTGTAGTTCGGCACTGACCGATCCATCATATTCATTTCTTACCCATCCGGTCACACCATAGTACTGGGCCAGATGCGACAGACGGTAGCGAAACCCTACCCCCTGCACATATCCAGTGAAACAGATGTGTTCTCTTCGTTTACTGTCTGACATAATTTCCCCTAACGATAACTCTGATACAATTTTTCAAATGCCAAAAACGACCGCTCAATCATATCGTAATCGACACAGTAGGACACACGCGCATACCCCGGACAGCCGAATCCGGTCGCGGATACGATCAGAAGATCCTGATCCTTGGCACGCTCGCAGAATGCATCTGCATCCGGCTCCAATGCTTTCACAAACATGTAAAAAGCGCCCTGTGGCTTAAAACATTCATAGCCGATCTTTGTCAGGCCATCGTAGAGCAGATCGCGGTTTTTCTTATATAATTCAATATCCCCAGTGTTGCCGACACAGGCTGCAATCACTTTCTGGAACATGCTCGGTGCACAGACATACCCCAGCGCACGCCCGGCTCCTGCAATTGCCGCATAGACCGTCTTACTCTCGGTCACTTCATCCGGAACGATCACGTAGCCGATACGCTCGCCCGGCAGTGACAGAGATTTGCTGTAGGAATAGCATACCAGAGTGTTTGCATAATATTTTGTCACATACGGTACTTCCACGCCATCGTATGCGATCTCGCGATACGGTTCGTCCGCAAGAATAAAGATCGGTGTGCCGTTTTCTTCGGATTTCTTTGTCAGAAGTGCGGCAAGTTTCCGGATTGTCTCTTTCGAATAGACAGCTCCGGACGGGTTGTTCGGGGAGTTGATGATCACGCCTTTGGTGTGTGCGCTGATGGCTTTTTCTAAGGCTTCAAAATCAATCTGGAAATCGCTGGTGTGAGGCGGTACCACAACAAGTTTCGCTCCGTTGGCTTCCACAAACACACGATACTCCGGGAAAAACGGTGCAATCGTGATGAACTCATCTTCCGGTGAAGTGGTAAGTGCACGGAAACATACGGACAAAGATGCGGCAGCTCCCATGGTCAGGTAAAAATTGTCTGCCGAAAACGCAGTCTCATATGTCTTGTTCAGGTAATCTGCGATTGCCTGTCTCGTCTCGATATCTCCCTGTGCAGAAGTATATCCGTGTAAGGAAATGGAATCGAGTTTGTGTGTCAGGTCACGGATGGTCTCATTGACGCAGTCCGGTGCCGGTACGGTTGGGTTTCCGAGGGAAAAATCATAGACATTTTCCGCTCCCACAACTGCTGCGCGCTGCTTGCCATACTCAAATAATTCACGGATTGCCGAACGCTGGCTTCCTAATTGATACATATCTTCTGCTACGAACATTTTATTTTCCTCCTCATATAATCAGGTGTTTTTATTAAAATTCAAGGCTTTTCGACCTTTTATATCTCCTGTTTTTCAAGTTATTTTTACAGATAATTTCTTTTTTGTATTTTTTAATGATATTGTATGTGGTTTCTTCAAACTTATCGTTTCTGGCTTGCAAGGTAATTTTCATACTCCAGCCGGCTCAACCGCTCGATCTCCTCCCGGAGATTGTCCGCCGACATGCGAAGCGCCCCCTGACTCATGACCGTAAGCTGCTCCAGCCCGTCATTTGTCGCAACCGTGACACGGTACTTATGCCCGATCTCATGCACGGTGCGCTCGATAAATGCATCCGCGGTCTCATCGGTTTTCGTGTAGACCACATCCAGATTGTGATATTTGCTTCTGGCACCCGGATGTTCCTTGCGCTTATAGGCATCAAACACCACCAGCACCGGACAGCTCTTGTATCCCTGATAATTGCTTAAAATATCCAAAAGCTTGTCCCTTGCGGAATCAATATTGACACGGGAAAGTTCGTTTAAGTCTTTCCATGCAAAAATAATATTGTAACCATCCACAATCAGATATTCTTCCTGCGGTCCCTTCGCCGGATAGATCGGATTGCCTTTTTTATCATATTTTACCACATTCGGCTTCGGCGCATCGGATTTCTTTTTCAGCCACTTGCGCCGTTCCTGATCTTCCATATCTTCGCGGCTCATGCCAAACTCGCGGGCATAAATCTGCTGCAGCTCCTGATCTAACTCCCAGCCGGTCTTGCCGGAAGACTGCTGCCGGTGCACCGGGCCAAAACTCTGCCCGTTGGTCTCATAACTGCGCCCGTCCGCAGGTGTCTGGGTTTCCTCCTCCGGCACAAACTGCCGCGGCAGATGCATATAATCATCCACCTGATCCCACGGCACGATAAATCCGGCACCGTGCGCACAGAATACCGATCCGGTCGGATTTGCCGTATCCGCTTCACTGTCATACCCAATTCCCGCGATCACTTCCTCACTGTTGTGACAGACATCATAACCGGAAAGTTCCAGTGTCAGATGCCCGAGTCCGCGGGTATACGCATGCACCTCACTGCTGTAGTCCTGCATCGTTGCGACCGGAACTGTGCCCTGCAGCACGGCGTAGTCCATGCCGTTTCCGGTGCCAAATTCCGGCGAATCAAACTTGCCTGCACGCTGCTTTAAGTCGGTCATGGCACGACCGACCATCTCCTGCGGCACTTCAAGCGTAAATGCGTATACCGGTTCCAGCAGTACGCTTTCCGTACTCTTTACCCCCTGCCGGATCGCGCGATAAGTTGCCTGCCGGAAATCACCGCCCTCGGTGTGTTTGATATGGGCGCGTCCACTTAAAATCGTGATTTTTACATCGGTGAGTGCTGATCCGGTCAGTACGCCCGGATGTTCCCTCTCCATAATATGTGTTGCGATCAGCCGCTGCCAGTTGAGGTCGAGCACATCCTCACTGCACACGCTCGCCACCTCGATTCCGCTGCCCGGTTCGCCCGGCTCCAGCAGCAGATGCACTTCCGCATAGTGGCGCAGTGGCTCAAAATGTCCCACCCCCTCCACCGGCTTTGCGATCGTCTCCTTATATACAATGTTGCCCTGTCCAAAGACAACCACAACACCAAAGCGCTCTTTGATCAACTGCGTCAGAACTTCGATCTGCACCTGTCCCATCATCTGCACATGGATTTCCTGCAGTTGCTCATTCCAGAGGATATGAAGCTGTGGATCTTCCTCCTCAAGCTGCTTTAATTTTTCCATCATCTCAACGGCATTCACTTCGTCCGGCAGATAAATCCGGTAGTTAAGCACCGGCTCGAGTACCGGCACACTGCTCTCCTGCTGCGCGCCGAGTCCCTGTCCCGGTACGGTTGTGGTAAGTCCGGTCACAGCACAGACTTCCCCGGCCTCCACCGCCTCCGCGGTCTCAAATTTTTCTCCGGAATACAGACGGATCTGGTCAACTTTTTCCTCCAGACCATCATAGGAAATCCGGTCTTTGACATGCAGCGTACCTCCGGTCACTTTCAGATAGGTCAGCCGCGCTCCTTTTGCATCTCTGCCGATCTTGTATACACGGGCAGAAAATTCGTCTTCATACTCCGGTGCCCTGTGATATTTTGCAAAGCCTGCAAGCAGTTCTTTCACACCCTCCACTTTGAGTGCCGAGCCATAGTAGCACGGAAACAGTTCGCGCTTTGCCACCGCATGCGCCAGATGCTCCTCTGCAATGCTGCCCTGCTCCATATACTCATCCAGCAGTGCTTCGCTTCCCATCGCAGCTTCCTCGAAAAATGCTTCTCCGCTGTCTTTCGTAAAATCCACACATCCATCGGACAGTTCGGTTTTTAACTGCTGCTGCACGACTTCCTTGTCCGCCCCCGGCAGATCCATCTTGTTGACAAACAAAAAGGTCGGAATGTTATAGTGCCGCAGGAGCCGCCAGAGTGTCCGCGTGTGTCCCTGCACGCCATCGGTTCCGCTGATAACAAGGATTGCATAGTCGAGCACCTGTAACGTGCGCTCCATCTCCGCGGAAAAATCCACATGTCCCGGCGTATCCAGAATTGTCAGACCTATTGTCTGTTCACCATGTGAATTCTCATTCGTCGGTTGCAGCCGAAGTCGCGCCTGCTTGGAAAAAATCGTAATTCCACGCGCCCGCTCCTGCGCATCCGTATCCAGAAATGCATCCTGATGATCCACACGCCCCAGCGCACGGATCTGCCCGGTAGCATATAACAGCGCCTCCGACAATGTGGTCTTTCCGGCATCGACATGCGCCAGCAGACCAATATTTATATTTTTTGCGGGATTTTTTCTACCCATAAAAAAAGCCCCTTTCCATGTATCATAATCCAATAGATTTATGATAGCACAGAAAGGGGGAGATTTCATTCCAAATGCCTACTTTATTTAAACTTTTTCCAGCAGATAATATTCACAGTCAACATAAAGGATAATCATACGGCTTATGTATTTACCTATTGGTTTGCTTCATATTAAATTGTGTATACACTTGTTCTATAATTTTCAAATTACAGCAACGTTCTTTTATCCGCTTATCAAACGTTGTCAAGTTCTCATCTCCGGTCATAACAAGTTTTCTTAATCTTGCTGCCGTCTTTATAATCTCCTCACTGTCAGCCCTTATAGCGCGATATTGATTTTGTAACAGACGTCTATACTTCTGATCTGACTCATTATCAATATCAATCAGCTTTAATGCGCAGTCAGGAACCGGAATCATGTTATTGAAATTAATCGCCCCATACTCCCCTCCCTGAATCTTTCTAAAATCTTTCCCATTCTTCATTTTGCGGTGTTTCGCTTTGGGGGACGTGAATGGAGCATAATATTTCATTTTCTCAATTTCAATAACTACTCCAATATAAGGACGACTCTCCTGTTTATTTTCGGACACTTTCGAATCAAATGTGCGCAAAAAATTTATGTATTCATCAGCTATATTATAAAATTTCATATTTCTCCTTTGGTAAAAAAAGGAGGACGATTTCTCGCCCTCCCGTTTTCGGTTCCCTCTTTTTGGTGGGGACTCACCAGCTTTTAAGAATTAACTTCTTTCTTTACTTTATTATAAGCAACTCCAGAAATTTTAACAACCCTTTTTTGCAAATTTTTCTTTTCAACTATACCGTCGTATTCACTCCATTGATCGTGGCATGCTCATCCTCGCCCATCGGGATCACCAGACATTTCTGCCCGTTGATCACCTGTGACTTGATCTGCGATGCCTTCTCCGGCTTCACGCGCAGTACCACATCATACGTCTTTGTCTCAGCGATATAATTGTCGATCTCTTCCTGCTTTTCAATGAGCTGGGAGGTACGCTCCGCAAGCGCCTCATCCTTTTCATTAAGCTGCACGGTCAGTGTGCCGACCTGATCCTCAAGTGCCATTTTTTCCACACGCAGTTCATTCTGCACAAGCGCCTTGGAGTCGATCACATTCTCTGCTGCAGGCGGTTTCTCGCCAAATGCCTCATCCACAGACTTTTCGATCTTTGCGGCTTTTTCCTCACTGATCTCACTGTCTGCGAGAAGCTTTGTGACCACTTCCTTATCGAGCAGGAAAACATCTTCATCATCATCGTGTGTCTCGGCATATTCATCGATCATATCACTTAAATTCTGCTGCAGATCCAAAAGCACATCATCCGTGTGCTCATCCTCTGCGCCAAGCACGTTTCGGACGATGGAATGGAATGCCATCTTCTGCTCGGTTGCGGTGCGTTCAATGCCGCAGCCCAGTCCGTTTGCCATAAATTCAGAATGTGGCTCCTTGGTATTTTTCGTGTAAAACAATGTCGAATGGATATCCGTACTGCGGTCATTGAATGCCGGGAATAAAAATGCAGTGTCCACGGCTCCTACCACCCAGTCGCGCACACGCGGCCCGATCCGGTGCTCATCCTCGAGAAAGCCAAGCCCCGGCTTTGACAGATCGACCGGACAGATCGCACAGATCAGATATTCGTACACTTCCTCGGACTCATCGAGATTGTTATTGTCACTCGTCCGGCTCATCACATCGTATGCATCGTGAAACAGCACGATCAGATAATTTCCGGCATGGTCATAGGTATCGATTACCAGATCATAAAAGGTATCCAGCAGATTTTCATCTTCCAGCTTCGATGCGCGCAGTGCCATCAGAATATGCTGACGACCGCCCACTTCCTCTTCCTCAATCGGAAACTTCAATTCCAGAAGGTTATTTCCGATGGTTCCGGACAATGCCTTATTTGCAATTTCCAGATATTTGTAAAATTCATCTTCTTCCAGATTCAGAAATGTATTTCCAAACTTACAGACTTTATTGTGATTTCCGTCAACGTAACAGCCACACACGCGCGTAAACGTTGCCGCCTCTTTCTTGAATCTTCTCTTTAACTCCAGGACTTCCTTTTTATTCATTTCTTGGATTCCTCTTCCCTGATTTTCTCTTTCAGTTCCTCAAACAATGAAAGAAACTCTTTCTCCACATCAGCCATCGGCTGAAATTCATAGCTCGGTGTGCTCACCATAACCGGCTCCACCGAATACATTTTTTCATCCATAAAATGAAGGAACTCATAATACAGGCAGCTGTCATCAATGTTTGTAATCAGTTCTGCCTCTTCCCCCTCCGGCACATATCCCAGAAATTTAGTGTAGATCATATGCTGCAGCTGTTCTTCGATCTGCAGATACATCGTCATGTTTTTCTTGACCGGGCGGGTAATGTCCGCCAGATAAGCTTCACTTCCATCGTGAAGCAGACAGGCAAGTGCCGTCTGTGGCAGATAGTTTCTCGCAGTTGCCTCATGGCAGCACTGGATGCAGTGCTGACCTACAGAAAAAAACTGCGGGAAATGCCCGTTTGCCCGCGTCATCATCGACAGGGCATGTGCAATATCCTCAATTCGTATTTTATCCTCTTCCGGCTCAAAGGTATTAAAGTCAACCTTTGAAAATGTTGTCAGACAATCCTTTTTCATCTGTACTCCCCCATATTACACGCATACATCAAAGATGTATGGCATACGTGAACCTTTACCAGCTAAGTACTTCATGGCCATTCTCAGTGACAAGAACCATGATCTCCCACTGTGCAGATGGCATTCCATCCTCGGTGTATACTTCCCAGTCGTTCTCTTCGTCAATGAAAATCTCCACACCGCCCATGTTAACCATCGGCTCGATGGTAAAGATCATACCTGGAGCAAGCACCATCTGGGTTCCTCGTTTGGAATTATAACCAACCCACGGCTCCTCATGAAATTCCAGGCCAACACCGTGGCCGCCAATTTCACGTACAACGGTATACCCGTTAGCATAAGCATGATCGTGAACTGCCTGACCCATATCACCCAAAAAACCCCAGGGCTTTACTTCCTTAAGTCCAAGTTCTACACATTCTTTCGTTACCTGAACCAGTTTCTTTTTCTCCGGGCTTACTTCCCCAATGCAGAACATCCGGGAAGAATCGGAAAAATATCCGTTCAGAATGGTAGAACAGTCTACATTGATAATATCCCCCTCTTTTAAGATCACCTTCTCGGAAGGAAATCCGTGACATACCTGCTCATTCACTGAAGTACATACACTGTATGGATATCCTTCGTAGTTGAGCGGTGCCGGAATACCTCCCATGGAAGTGGTCATATCATAGACAATCTTATCAATTTCCGCTGTATTCATTCCTGCGTGAATGTTCTTTTCTATGTAATCAAGTACTGCTACATTGATTTTGGCACTCTCCTTTATCCCTGCAATCTGATCCGGCGTCTTGATCAGGTCATGTGTCGGAACAACATGACCCTCCTGTGCCAAACGTGCAAGTTTATCATCGAAAGCCGCATGACACGCCTTATATTTCTTGCCGCTTCCGCACCAACATGGATCATTTCTTCCTAATTTTACTGACATTTTTTAATCTTCTTTCTTTTTATTATTGTATGTGACATTTCCAAAACTCACACGATTCCATACTTTAGCATTCACTTTGTATTTTTGCTTTTTCAAAAGCTTCTGATAGGAATCCTCCATATACGCATAATCGTCATAGGTACGGTTATGCAGCTGTGCATACACCTCCTGATATTTCTGGGCGTATGCAATCCTTTGGATCGTCTTTTTTGCATCTTTTCTGGAAATCCCCAGTGCCGTTTCCCCCTGACGTTCCGTCAGATCCTCCCAGAAATCCTCCAGTTTATTGTCCATATGTTTTTGGTCATTGTCATCCAGTGTAAGGCCTTCCTCCATGGCCATCTGATAAAAAAGTTCATCATGAAGTGCCATCTGCATCGCATTTTTGCGTGCAACGGCATTCATAAATCCCCCTTCTACGCGCATACTCCAGTAACGGTTCGGATCATCCGGATCGTATACCAATGCCTCCTGCTGAATCTGATATTCCTCATATCCGACATAAAATGCCATGTCCCTGAGGGTCAGTGTTTCACCATTGATCTGCGCTGCCACTTCATCCAGAGACTCCCGGTACACAAGCGGCCTTGCATTCGTCATGCTATTATTATTTCTCATGAGCATCACAAGCACAACTGCAATCAGAACAATGGATACCAGATGTTTTGGTCTCATCAAAAACTCCTATACCAGTCTGCGTATTGCGGTGATTGTATGACAGTTCACCGGACGGCTGTTTGTAATGCCGGCTCTTGTTGACTGCGCCTCCACGATATTTCCGTTTCCAATGTAAATTGCCACATGTCCCGGATATACCACGACATCTCCCGCCTGGATATTCTGATAAGACACCGGCTGTCCCACACTCTTAAATGCCTGGGAATACCGTGGGGTACTGATTCCAAAATGTGCATAGACCTGATGTACAAATCCGGAACAGTCAACCCCATTGGTCAGACTGTTTCCTCCCCATACATAAGGATTTCCGACAAACTGCTGCGCAAAAGCCACAATATCTGCGCCGCTCACATCTGTTGTCTGTGAAGGATTACAATCCGGATCTTTCAGATAGGAATCGCTTGCAATTCCACCACTGGCACCGGTACCTCCACCGTCATAGGTGTTGGCATTGGCACGCGCTGCCGCTGCCTCCTGCGCACGGATAATTGCCTCCTGTTTGGAAATTGTCTTTTTATAGTCCTGCGCCTGCTTCTGTGCTTCTGCCAGCTGCTGCGCATAGGCATCTTTTTGTTGTTCGAGCTTTGCCATGAGGGTTTTCAGTTCCCCCTGCTGGGTCTGATACTTATCCTGCAAAGCAAGCAGACTGTCCATCTCATCTGCCAGCTGCATCGTCCAGTCCTCAACCTTCTTTACCGCATTCTGATAAGAAGTCATAAGTTCCCTGTCAGATTTGTACAGATCGGTCGCATATTCAATACGGTTTAACATATCGGAAAGTCCATTGGACTCCAGAATGGCAGACCAGATGGAATTATCCGTACTGTTCTCATACAGATACTGAATCCTGAGCTTCATGGCATCATACTGGTTCTGTTCTTCTTCCTTTGCTTCTTCCAGCTTTTTGTTTGCCTGCTCCACTTCATTCTGCTTGTCCTTAATATCCGACTTCAGCTGTTCCTGCTTGGAAAGAAGTGTTTTCATCTTGGCTGCGGCAGCAGTGATGCTGTCTTTTACATCCGACTGACTGTCTTTGATATTTGCAATATCGCTGTTTTTTGCTTTCAGTTTTTTCTTGTACGCATCACGCTTCTTTTCTGCCTCGGTCTTTGCATACACATTCGGCACCGCACACGCACCTGCGGTAAGTGACCCGGCCAGAACAAACACCAATAATGCTGCACAAATCTTATTCTTTGTTTTTACATGTATTTTCTTATGCATATTATGCCTCCAGACTTATCTTCCATGGGAGTGCTCCCATACCTTCCTTTATTGTGGCACAAAATACATATTTTTTCTACTGGTTTTTCTTACTAATTAAGGAAAAATTCATAAATTTTTTCAAAAACAGCCATTAATTCCGCAAATCAGCATTATTCATTAACCAGACCGTACTCAGTTTTCCATCTTCCCCATATTGTGCCTGCAGGCTGGTATAATATCCCTCGTCTTCAAAATACCACTCATAGGACGTATAATTGCTCATGCTCACATAATTTGTCAGTTGATATCCCAATACCTGTCCAAAATCATCCGGCTGACTCTCAAACCCCAGATCCCCTACCAGTTTCAGATCATTTTTTCCCACCGGTGAACCCGGATTTAATGTAAGTCCTCCAACGATTCCCTTTTCCGGCACAATATCCTTATCTGATGTATTAAAAATAAAGATCGTCCCGCGGTAAGTTCCATCCTCCTCATAGTATGCATAACCATCAGATTCTCCCGGCTTAATCTTTTTCTCTTCATCGTTACTGATGGTAAATCCGGCTTTTTCAAACTCCGAAAATTTACACGGAATCGAAAACTCGTTTCCGGAAAGGGCGAATGTATGAAATCCATGCACATAAGACACATTCTCCCCATTCAGATTCTTAAATTTTCCATCCGGCGTCTTACTTTTTGAATCTGCCTCAGCATCTTTGTGGGAATTTTCAGAGGTATGGGAACTGTCATCGTCCCGAATCGTCTGAATTGCCTCACGAATCAGACCCACAGTACGGTTGTCGGACTTTAAATACATTCCCACGATTCCGAAGATCGCAACCACACCCAGAACAATCACAACAATTGCGATGGCCTTTTTGACTCCCGAATTGTCCTTGACCGGATTTCCCTGCGCATCAACCTCACTTTCTCCCTGCTCCCGTTTCGCCCGGCAGTGTATTTTTTCGCGCTCCGCGCGCTCGTATTCCCGCTGGCTCCAGCTCTTCTTTGGCTGATCATCCAGCCGCTGTCCGTCACGCGAATAATACACCCCGTTTAAGTTATATCCCCCCGATGGTTTCTGCTCCGGTGGTGCATAGTCCTGAAATTTCTTTTTTCTTTCGTTTTCCATAACTTTCTCCTTTTGACGCTTTCTATCATCAATTCTAACATTCACTCACTTTCTTTACAATGAGTAACTTATCGCCCTGCTGCACATCTGCCGATTTGAGTCCGTTTGTCTCCATAATTTCTGCCTCGGTAGTATGAAAATGTCTTGCAATGTCCCATAATTGTTCTTCTTTTTTAACAATATAGCCAACAATTCCCGGCTGCTTCATCAGTTCCACCGCGTCTAGCGGTTCCTTATGGATATCCACAATTTTTTCCATGCACACTTCCTGCTGTACAATTGTCTGCAGGGAAATAACCGCCTTGACCTCAAATCGTTCGTTATCCAGCAGATTCACCGCAAGCTGATCAATCGCCGGCTCGATTTCATAAGAAATATCTTCCGTGTGCCCTTTCATGCCGGGAACATCAACAATCTGTGTAAACGGAATCTGTTCCTGCGTATGTGCAATCGGAAAACTGTCATCCGTCGTTGCATACAAAATATCAACCGTCAGGATTCCTTCTACCTGTAACCCGTTTTCCACCGGTTCCACATGATCCATCTCTGCATGCCCCTCAAAAGAACACAGCTGTAAGATCCGTTCCTGTTCTTCCGCCAGCTTCATCTGTTCAGAGATCCGCAGTTTTGCTTCATTTTTAATCAGCAGTTTTTTTGCACAGACCATTTCTTTCTGTGGCACAAGATTTGTTTCCAGCGAATAGACATCTGCCAGAAGTTCCACATTCCTTTCTTCCCACAGCTTCATTTCCACATCCATGGAAAGATTCAAGCTCAGCGCCCTCATTTCGCCATCATAATCTTCTGCCGGTTCCACCTCATATTCTTTCGTCTGGCAATGTACCCAGCAGACCGGCTGTGTTCCGGTCATTCCCCCTTCTATTGATTCGGAAAACGGAACCATCGTTTCATACCACTCCATTTTTCCTTCCGGACTGCTGTACAATACATTCACATACGCTTCTCCCTGAATCTGCATCTGCTCCCCGGTGCAGATCACCTGCCGGTTACGCACTTCCACATAATCATAAAGCAGATGTCCGATATTCGGACTGGACTGTGGCAGTGCAATATCACTGTGCACACGCAGGATATCCTTTTTCGCGGATGTCAGTGCCAAAAGCTGCATCGTCCGGCTTTTCTGCTGAATATCCGGATCATTTTCAACACCACTTACAATTTCTTCTTCCACCGGCACCTCACACACGGCATGAATGCCAAGCAGAGCACGCACGGCAAGCTTTCTGGAATTGATGGCACTGATATTCAGATCCTCCAGATCTCCGCTCAGATTGACGGTATCGCGTTCTTCCACCTCATCCATAAAAATTTTTTCTCCGAAATTTATACTGTCCGTAAAAGATTCCAGCCGGTTATCTTCACTGCGGTATAACACGACAAAACGCAACTGTCCGGTAACCCACACCGTCTGGCTGCTCACCTTGACATCCTCAAAAATAACAGAACCCCTGGTATGTATAATGTTCAACAGATCCGGTTTGTTGTCTTTTACAATACAGTCATCATCCAGCGTAATCTGGGTAAACGCCTTGCTCCTTAGTAAATTCTGTCTGAACAGCTGTCTCTTCAATTCCAAAACAAAAAAATCCCCTCTCTTTGAAGTAAGTATACTAATACTTATTCAAAGAAAGGGAATTTTATTCATTCCTAACAAAGTTTCATTCGAATGTCCTTTGTAATAATATCAGTGTAACTGAATGACAATAACTGTGGAGGATTTTCCTCTCGCTCGTCATCTACAAGTACTGTAAAAACGCTTGGATATGCGCCCTGGATAACGCCTTCCTGAATATCTACCTTGTTACGTCCACGGTCTAACTGAATTTTCACTCTGTTACCGCGCTGCCGATGAACGGATGCCCGAACCTTGCTAATCTGTGCCTGTTCCATTGTTGCCTCCTCCATTTGAGTTGAATATTCTAGAAAATACTATATCTAGTAGCTTTAGTATAGCAGAGTGTTAAACTTTTTACAATAGTTCTTAAGTACCCTATTGAAACAGTACCTCTTCCTCCCGCAGTTCCAGCTTCAATACAATAAACGGATAACTAGGTGCTTTTGTCACCTCTTCTCCGTTTTCCGGTCCCTGCAGTCTCGTCTTTACACAGATGGCGGTATCACTCAGATAACAGTCTTCCACGGAGATGCTGTATCCTCCGGTCTCCTGTATTCCATAACCTCTGGCAACGTATAAATATTCATTATCGCTGTATGTAAAACGGAAATCCCCCTCCTTTTTTTCTTCAATCTGTTGTCTTAAGGCTTCCGGAAGTTCTTCCTCCTTTGTCACGGTAAACTCCAGATCCTTTACCTTCTCCTCACATTCTTTTCGCACACACCCGCTCAGCAGCATAAGCACCCCCAGCAAAATGATCATCAGGATATACTTTCTTTTTTTATCTTTCATGGTTGACCACTCTATTTTCGTTCTTATGCTATCCTATGCAGCGGTCGTGCGATCTATTCTTTTGTATTTTTGTGTTCCTGCAGCATTTCATGAATCACATTCTGACAGTATACACCGATATGTTTCTGATCTTCCTTGGAAAGCTCCGAAAGAATAATCGGTTCTCCATACGTCAGTTTTACCTCTGTACTGTGCAGCCACGGAAAATGATTTTCAAAAATATCTGCCGTCCCGGTAAGTGCCATCGGAATAATCGGGCATCCCGTCTTCTGTGCTATTTTAAAAGAACCGTCCTTAAACGGCAAAAGCGTCGTTGCATCCTCCCGGTCACGATTTCTCGTTCCCTCCGGGAAAATACAGATAGAAATGCCGGACTTCACCTGATCGATAGCGGTCAGAATGGTCTTAAGTCCCTGCTTTAAATCCTTGCGGTCAAGAAACAGACAATACAGACGGCGCATCCATATTCCCAGCAGCGGAACCTTATTGACACCATCTTTGGAAATATACCCGGTCAGATTCGGACACTGTGCATAAGTAATGACAATATCAAAAATGCTGCGGTGATTTCCAATATAAAGTACAGCCTGATCCGTTGGTACATGTTCTTTTCCCTCAACAGTCAGATGAACCCCCGCCAAAAAAGATACACAGCGCAGTCCCCACTGCACAATCCGAAGCTGGCTGATATCGGCTGCATGTTTATCAAATTTTGCGATAATCCATTCGATTCCGAGAACCGGCAGTCCAAGAATCAAAAATAAAAAAACATAAATGACTACGATAATTGTCCGCATTTTCTTCCTCCATAAAAAAAGCCTGAAGCATTTCATCTTCAGGCTTTTTCACTTTTTGCTTAAACCTGGAACGTTGACAGTGCATCCAGCAGGCTCTGGGCCTTGGTCGTAAGACTCTGGGATGCTTCATCCAGATTCTTGATTGCATCCAGCTGCGTACCTGCTGCCGAATGTACCGATGAAGAACATTCTGCCGTCTGGGTGGACGCATCGGAAATACTCTCAATTGCACTGAGTGTCTCGTTTCGTGCACCATTCATTTCCTGCACATTATTCGAAATCGTCTGCAGTGCCTGAATCAGCTGCGCTACAAGCTGGTCAATCTGTTTAAAGGAATTTGTGGTATCCTCTACAACGGAAGACTGGGAAGAAACTGCATCTTCCGCCTGTCTTGCGATATTTACCACTTCTCCCGTCTTGGAAACGATTTCATCTACAATGGAAGAAATCTGGGAAGAAGAAGCAAGACACTGATCGGCAAGCTTTCGGATTTCTTCTGCGACCACAGAAAATCCTCTGCCGGCATCTCCCGCACGCGCTGCCTCAATGGACGCATTCAGGGAAAGTAAATTCGTCTGTTCCGCAATATCATTGATCGCAGAAACAATGTTGCTGATGGATTTTGATTTTTCTTCCAGTTCCTGTATTGACTGAATGACATTTCTTGTAATGTTTGCAGTGGTCTCGGATGTCTGCGTAAGTGTCTGTACAGAAGATATACCGGTGGTAATGGTTTCTCCAGTTGCAGAAGTAAGTTTTCCCAATTCATCTGCATTGGAGCTTACATTATTAATCTTTCCCGATAAGGAATCCATCTGACTCATACAGTTATCGGAACCGGTATCCAGTTTGTTCACACCACTCTCAATCTCTTCAACTGCACTCTGAATATTCTTAGAGGTTTCAAGGAATGTTCCGGATGCCTCTGCCACATGAATTGCCGCTTCTCCAACCTGCTGACTCACATCATTGACATCCAGAATCAGCGATTTCATATGCTCTACGGTATCATTGACACCATCACACAGTAAACCAAACTCATCTTTGTGCTTTGCGGAAAGATGAACCGTAAGGTTTCCATTGGAAACTTTGCGCAGCTGACGCAGAATATATTTGATGGTTCCTGTCATCTGACTCGAAAGGAATAATCCAAGTGCAAGTGCGATGATCATACAGACAATCACAAGTACGGTTGTCAGCTGTTTGATTCCGGATGACTGCTCAAGCAGACGGTCAGAAGGAATCAGTGCCGTAACCATAAGATCTCCGGCTGAAAGTTTACTGTATACAAACATGTATGACTTTCCATTAAATGTAATCATCTGGTTTCCGGAATCTTTTTTCCCGTTCAATGCTTTCTTATAAAAACTTGTACCGTAAATCAGTGCTTTTTCCGTCTTGACGGATTCATCGGAATAAAACTCTTTTCCATCCGTATCCGTAATTAATGCTACATAGCCTCCCTTTCCAGGGTCCAGTGACTGCATGGCGGAACGGATAAAGGAATCACTGATGTTTATGATCATCATGGCCGGCTGATTGTTCATTTTTTTGGCAATTCGCAGACAGTAGGAATCAATTCCCAGATCCAGTACTTTATCCGAACTTTCATCTGCCCCGAAGAAAAACCAGTTTGTTGCACTTTCGCTGACCAGTTTTCCCTGATCGCATCCGACATAGTCCGTATAAACATTTCGGTCACGAACAATTCCCTGACAGTCAATCGTACGCTTGTTGTCCGCGATAATATAGGCTCCCTGAATCTTGCTGTCGAGTGCCATCTTATTGCGCAGTCTGCTCTGATAGTCTTTGCGCACGGAGCTCTCATCATACACCTCCATCAGTCCTGCAAAATACTTACGCAGATCCGACTCGGTCAGATAGGTCTTAAATTCGTCCTTCTCACTCGTGATAACCAGATTGATATACTGCTGCATCGTATCAGCAGTCTGCTGTACAGATTCTTTGTATGTATCCACAATGGCATTGGAAGCGTTATTGTAAGAGGTAATACCAAGAACCAGCACACCTATCACCGGGATTAAAAAAGCCCCAACCAGCCGCATCGCAATGCTGCGATAGAATGGGATTTCCGATTTTTCCCTTTTCTGCCCACCGGGTGACGCTTTGATGTTTATCTTTTTTTCCTTCCGGGAAGCATTGTCACGTTTCGGTATTTTCTTTGTTTTCTCTTTTTTGACCTTTTCTTTCTTTAGTTTATTTACTTTCTGCTCATCGTTTTTTTTCATATTGCATACGCCTCCGTTAATTCAGACGATTCCTCCCCGCCTATAATATAGATAATATACTACAATCTGACAAAAAACTCAACTTGAAACTACTATAATTTGTTATACTTTACTATTTTAACACAGCAATACTGCATGCCGGCATCTCCAGTTTCCCATCTTTCAGCTGTACCGTCTCTTCTTTCAGTGTCAGGCTTCCCTCCAGGTTCATATTTTCAAGTGCTGTTTTCTTCAGGTCAACCGTACCGTTTCCTTCCCCAAGATTATACACAATTCCGATGGTACTGTCCTGATACGTTTTCGTGATTGCCGCCTGTGAATCTTTACACAGACTTTCTACTTTTTCTATGGTTCCCCTTGCAATTTCCGGATTCTGATTCCGCAGACGAAGCGCATTTTTATAGTAACTTAAGATAGAATCCTTATCCTTTTCCTGTTCATCTTCTGCCGGAAACGGAGATTCAATTCCAGCATCCATATCTGCCGGTCCCTTTGTCATTCCTGTGGTGTCAGTTTTTGACCACACCATCGGAATACGCTTATTTTCATCCTTTGTTCCGGAACTGTTCATGCCAATTTCTTCCCCATAATAAACAAACGGACTGCCGTTCATTGTCATCAGGAGACCTGCTGCTGTCTTAATCTTATCCGGATCATTCACCAGCGTATTGGCAATCCTTGCCATATCGTGATTGGACAAAAACGGTGCATCAATATAATCCGGATTTTTTTGGGAGAAATCATTCTGATATTTCAGCATGGAATTCACAAGGCTTACCGGATCGCCCTTTCTTACCGCATTGACCAGTGCCCCTTTTGCCGTTCCCGCATCAAAATTGAACATGCTTGGTGTTCCACTCGCATAATAATCCGCAATGACATTCTCTCTCGCCCACACTTCGGATACCATATAAAACTGTGGATTTTTTTCTTTACAGTATGTGTACAGTTTATTTAAAATATCACAATTCGCATTGGTTGCATTTTCTTCATAATGCATGGCCGCATCCATCCGGAAACCATCCACACCGAGATCTATCCAGTAATCCGCAACTTCTTCAAATTCCTTCTGTACTGCCGGGCTTTTCAGGTTCAGATCCGGCATTTCCGACCAGAAGGATCCCTCATACCACCAGCTGCTGCTTCCCGGCACTGCATAGTAGGTTGTTCCCTCCTGCTTGTCAGAAAAATGATAGTAATCCACATACGGACACACTGTATCGTCCGGTTTTTCTCCTGCCTTCAGACCGGCAAGATACTCACATGCCTGTGTAAACCATGGATGCTGGGAAGAACTGTGGTTCATTGCCACATCAATGATCAGCCGGATACCTTTTTCATGACACGCACTTGCCAGCTCTTTAAAATCATCCGCCGTACCATATGCCTCGTCCACCGCTTCGTAATCCGTTGTATCATATTTATGATAGGTTGGGGAAGGCATGATCGGCATGAGCCAGATTCCGTTGCATCCCAGATCTGAGATGTAATCCAGCTTTTCTTCCACACCCTTTAAATCCCCCATGCCGTCCCCATCACTGTCATAAAAGGAGCCGACAAAAATTTCATAGTAATTACGGTAATTATCATCCATAATATTTAATTTTGCTTCCTGTGTACCGTGCCCCGAAATACAGCCTGCAAGCACCCCGGCAAAAAGCACCAGCACAACAACTGCCGACAAAATTCTTTTTTTCATAACCTTTCCTTTCTTCATCGGATGAAAAAACCGGCGGTCAAACGACCACCGGCTTTCTATCTTTCATCATTAACCCTTTACAGCGCCTGTCAGACCATCTACATAGAATTTCTGCATAAATACGAAGAGAATAGAGATCGGAATAGACACAATAACTGCGGCTGCAGCCCATCTTGTAAACCATCCGTTTACAAACTCTTTCTCCAGCATATTGTACAGGAGAAGTGATACCGTCCAATACTTATCCTTTGGTCCAACAATGACACGTACAAATACGAAGTCAAGCCATGGAGCAAGGAATGCCGTAAGGATCGTATATACAACGATTGGTTTACTGAGCGGAAGGATGATCTTGTAAAATACCTGGAACTGATTACATCCATCCAGAATCGCTGCCTCTGACAGAGACTTTGGTACCGTATCAAAGAATCCCTTTGCGATATAAAATCCAACACCAGATCCTGCAGAATAAATCAGAATCAGAGCGATACGAAGCCCACTTCCCTCGGTCAGTCCAACTGCTTTTAAAATAAAGTATACTGCAACCATGGACATGAATGCCGGGAATAATCCAAGGATCATTGCCAGATTCATAAATGCTTTACGCATTCTAAAGCGCAGTCTTGACATACAGTAAGATACACTCAGCACAAATACCGTAGAGATCAAACATGAAAAAACGGAAATAATCAGCGTATTTATAAAAGCTCTCGGGAAGTTCAACAATGTTGTCTCCGTAAAGAGTCTCTTATAGTTATTAAATGTCAGTTCTTTTGGGAAGAAATATGCGGTATATGCACCACTTTCCCCTCTCAAACTTGTCATGATAATCCAGAAAATCGGGAATAACCAGATCACTACCAGGATGGCAAGGATTATATGTACCAATGAATTTTTTGCAATTTTCTTTGCCCGGCCAGCGGTCATAGGGCGTTTGCTTACTTTTGCACTGCTCATTACATGAATCCCTCCTCATCTTTGTATGCTTTCGTATTTCTGTAGGTGACTAATGCCACAATAGAAAGAACTACGAATGTTAAGATACCAATCACGGCACCGATGTTGTAATACTGATAATCGACGGTTAACTTGTACAGCCATGTTACCAGCAAGTCTGTCTTACCTGCGGTCTCTCCGACTGGTGTAGGCTTTCCTGCAGATAACAGATAGATAACGTTAAAGTTATTGATGTTACCTGTGAACTGTGTAATGATATAAGGTCCCATAATAAACATAATATATGGCAATGTAATTTTGCGGAAAATCTGTGCGGCATTGGCACCATCAATCTTGGCTGCCTCATACAACTCTGCCGGTACATTCTGCAATACACCGGTAACCTGAAGCATGGTATATGGAATACCAACCCAGCAGTTAATTAAAATAACCGATACACGCGCCCACATCGTATTGGTCCAGAATGGAAGCGGATTCTGGATAAGTCCCCACTCCATCAGCAGGTTGTTGATCGCCCCATGTTCCTGAAGCATCTGTCTCATAACCAGTAAAGATACAAACTGTGGTACTGCAATGGAAATAACAAAACAGGTACGCCAGAATGCTTTGCACTTTGTCTCTTTGCGGTTGATGACAATCGCAAGGATCAGTCCCAGGAAGTTACATAAGAATGTTGCACATACTGCCCAGACAATGGTCCATCCTAAAACCCTCCAGAATGTCTTGCCTATCTTTCCGCCAAGTCCAAGTACCGTCTTAAAGTTCGCCAATCCAACCCAGTCAAATAAGGTCAGATGCTTGTTGATCGTAGAATAATTGGTAAATGCCATTGGAATCATGAATAACAATGGTAAAACTGTAAAAATAAGAATTCCCATCAATGGGAGAAACATTAATGTCTTGTATAAATTTTTATCAAATAAACTTTTGACATCCTTGCCAAAAGAATTGATTTCTTTCCCCTCTTTTGCGAGGCACTCTGCCATATATGCGCTTCTTAAATTTTCAGCCCACATATAAATAAATAAAAGAGTGATCGCAATCGTAGCAACACCGTATAACAACAATAATACGGAATTGTCACCCTGTACATACTCATATATCTGTTTCTGTTCATTAAATACCTCTTCCTGTTTTCTCCATCCTAATGAAGGAAGCATGGAAAGATAATATGCACCTGCATTGACCATAAACATAATATAGCCAATCTCAATTGCCAAAAAAATTAAACCTTTGATAATCTGCTTGTGGGCGATGTTTCCCAATCCCATTATAAGCGCTGATAACTTAACTGCAGCCCCGCCCTTCGTAAGCGCATTGGATACAGTGTACGGTGTAGCGAAGTCCGACTTCTTTTTGTTTGCACCTATCATACTTATCCTCCCGGCACATGTTACTCTATGCCATATTTATAGACTCATGTATTCCAAGATTCCGGGGAATCCCCAGAACCTTGGAATTGTTTCTTTTGTCTTTTCCTTTTGGGAAAAGATTACTCTGTAAGTGAGCTGTTTAACTGCTCGTTTAATGCTTCTGTCTTTTCCTTAGCATTGTCTGCTGTGATCTGTCCTTCAGCACCGTGTACAAATGCATCACCGAATGGTGTAGCTGCATCCCAGTAAGCCTGCATTGGGATGATTGGCTGAGCGATAGAGCAATTTGTTGCTACGTTTGCCAAAGCTGATGCAACTGCATCCTTAGCAACTTCTTCGTTAGAAACAAGGTTTGTATTAACAGGAGCCTGCTTTCTTAACTCAAAATGCTTTAACTGTGCGTCTTCGCTTCCTAAGTATGCAGCAAGCTTAACAGCAACTTCCTGATTCTTGCAGTTCGGGTTAACACCAATAGCCTTAGAACCAAGGAATGCCTTCAGCTGGCAGTCTTTTCCGTCAACGTTGATTGTAGGAAGGGCTGCAACACCAACGTTCTCCTCACCAAGGTTCTTAACTACTGCATCATAATTCCAGTTACCATTGAAGTAAGCATTTACAGATCCATCCTTTAATCCGGCAAGACCAAGGGATCCTTCGTTATTGTCCATTACGAAATTCTTGTTGTTGAATAAGTCAACAATGTACTTTGTTACTGCTACAGCGTTGTCTCCGCCGAAGTCATATCCCTTAGATGCATCTGTACCATCTCCGAAGATTGTACATCCGTTTGCTGCATAGAAGGAAGCAAGATACCAGCCATTGTCAAATGGGAAAGAAACTTTTCCTTTCTCAAGCATTGTATCAAGGCTCTTTACATCATCTTCTGAGAAGACTCTCTTATCATAATACATAAACCATGTATTTGGTGTATAAGGAACACCATAAATATCTCCGTTGTATGTAACAGTTGCTGCCATAGCTTCTGGGTTGGAGCTCTTAACATATTCTGCTACATCTCCACCGAGCTTTGTTAATGCTCCGGCATCAACCAGATCAGCAATCTGGTCATTTGCAAACATGTATACATCCGCTGCACTTGCAGGATCCTGTAATACGGTGTCTTTTGCATCAGACTCTGAACATGTTACATATTCATATTTAATGTTCCACTCCGGATGTTCCTCGTTAAATGCCTCACACTCTGTCTTTAACCATGCCCCCTGTGCATCATCCTGATCCTCGGAAGGTCCCATAACAGTAAGTTTTACATCAACCGGTTCTGCTGACTCGGAAGTGCTTCCACTGTTTGCTGCCTGTGTTCCATCATTAGATGCTCCGTTGTCCTTGCTGCCGCATCCAGCGAACATTGTAGCTGTCATTGCTGCGACAAGCATTGCTGCTAATACTTTCTTTTTCATCGTTTTCCTCTCCTTTTTCAAAAATGATAGTTCAAAAGTATCTATATAAAACGCCTCTGCGCTCTATATCGTAATTTCTGCGTCATCTGCGGTATACCGCCGCAAGATTCCGTATCCACGCCCGACGGCTTTCCGCGAGCTGTTCTTTGTTCAATCTCCACCGCCAGTTATAACCCACGGTAGACGGTGCATTCATTCTTGCCTCGTTCCCGAGCTTCAGCAAATCCTGCATCTGTATGACCGCGATGTCTGCAATACTTGCATATGCACACCGGATCAGTGCATCCGGGATTTCTTCCTGACTGCTGATGTTGAGATATTCATACAGATAAGCCAGTTCATATTCTGTCTTGTCCCTGAAATATCCTACAATCGTATCATTGTCATGCGTTCCCGCGTATACCACTGTGTGGCTTCCCGGATAATTATGTGGCAGATGTTCATTGGACGGATCTCCGTCAAATGCAAACATCAGAACTTTTGTGTCCAGCCACCCTGTCTTTGCAAGGAGTTTTTTCACTCCCGGTATCAATGCCTTGCCGCCGTAATCATCGGCGATCACTGTTGTTCCATTCAAAACGGAATTCAAAGCGTCGGTCAGTTTGCGCCCCGGTCCCTTCATCCACCGTCCGCCTGAAGCATCCGTGGCATCTTTTGGAACCATATAATTTTTGACGAACCCGATGAAATGATCCATCCGGATTACATCAAAGAGCTTTGTACTGATCTGCATTCTTCGTTTCCACCAGGAAAACCCATCCTCCTGCATGAGAGGCCAGTTATACAGTGGATTTCCCCATACCTGACCTGTTTCGGAAAACTTATCCGGAATTGCAGCTGCCACATAAGCAGCTTCGCCATTCTCATCCAGTAAAAACTGTTCCGGATGCATCCAGGTATCCACGCTGTCCTTTCCCACATAAAATGGTACATCTCCGATCAGCTGGATTCCTTTGCTGTTGGCATATTCCCTAAGTTTTCCCCACTGCTGGAAGAACTTATATTGGCAAAACACCCAAAACATGATGTTATTATACATCTCTTTTCGGCACTTTGCAAGCGCAACCGGTTGTTTTTTTTGAATATTTTCCGGCCAGCTCTGCCAGTTCTGGTTTCCATTGGATACTTTCAGTGCCATATACAGTCCATAATCTTCGACCCAGTCCCTGTTTTCTTCTACAAACTGCTGAAATTCCGGTTCGTGTTCGTCAAACCGACCAAATGCTTTCTGCAGAACCAGCGTCCTGTTTTCAAAGAGTGCTGCATAATCAATGGCAGATTTCTGTGTTCCCCAATAATGGCTCCGGATTTCCTCCGGCGTCAGAAGCTTTTCTCTGGCAAGCTGATCCAGATCAATCAGATAAGGATTTCCGGCAAATGCCGACAAGCTCTGATATGGGCTATCCCCAAAACTTGTAGGTCCGACAGGAAGCACCTGCCAGTACTTTTGTTTCAGATCCACCAGCAGATCCACAAAATGGAATGCTGCATCACCCAGAGTGCCAATACCATACTCTGACGGTAGGCTTGATACTGCAAGAAGGATTCCGGAACCTCTTGCTACTTCTTGTCCTTCCAAGATTCTTCACCCCGTCTTTTAAATCACGAATTCTCCTTCGGATTATTGGAAAAACCATCTAAAAATCTTTTTGGATTGTTTCGTGTTTTTTCGTATCTGTCTTAATTTTAGTTTCTCTACGTCATTTTGTCAACGATTTTGCGTTTTCGGACACCATTTTCCCCACTTTTCACGTATTTTATATTGTGTTTTTGTACATATTCACAACACTATTGCTCTGTTTTTTCGAAACTTTTTTTGAGAAAGAATTGCACAGTTTCCCAAACTGATTTATAATCATTTAAACATAAGGAATCACAGGAGAAAATATATGGCTACAATCAAAGATATTGCCAATCGTCTTGGAGTTTCTGTAAGCACAGTCTCCAAAGGTTTAAACGGCGCAAGTGACATAAGTGATGAGCTGCGGCAGATGGTTCTCGATACCGCTGTGGAGATGGGATACAGCACCAAGCGTTCCAAGAAAGTGGAAAACCGCAAGCTTTGCATTTTCATAGAAAACATGAATTACGAAACAATTGATGAATTCGGATATGACATAGTTCTCGGTTTCAAACAGAATGCGTTCCGCCGCAAATGGGATGTTGATATTCTTCCCATCACCCCGGCATTTCAGGAAGAGGAAAAATACGATACCTTTCTGTTGAAAAACGGCTATTGCGGAGCCTTTCTGATGGGTCTTGCATTGCATGATTCCTGGATCAAGCAGCTGGAAAACACTACCATGCCAACTGTGCTTTTGGACAATTTCATCTCTGGCAATCCAAATGTCTGCTATCTTGGAACCGACAGCTACGAAGGCATCGCCATGGCAGTAAATCATCTGGTTAATCTCGGGCATAAAAACATTGCATTCTTAAACGGTTCCTTATACTCACTGGTTTCTGACCAGCGGCAGGAGGCATTCGAAAGTGCTATGGCTGCTGCCTCACTTCCTGTGCAGAAGGATCTGACAGCTTACGGCTACTATGTATCCGACAGTGCCAAATATCATGTTCCCGGATTTCTTGCCGCCGGTGCCACTGCCGTGGTCTGCGGCAATGACCTGATTGCCAAAGGTGTCATTGACGAATGTACGAAGCGCGGATTCCGCGTGCCGGAAGACGTCAGTGTTGTTGGTTTTGACGACATATCCATTGCTGCCACTTTTGACCCACCGCTTACCACAATCCGTCAGGAACGCAACGAACTTGGCCGTTGCGCTTATGATATTTTAAATTCCCTGATCCATCACATCCCGATCAGCAAAACGCTGCTGCGTCCTAAACTGATCGAGCGTGAATCTACTGCGCGCTGTTCGCACCGCGACTGACAATATTTTATTATTTTATCCGCATAATCGCTTATGCTTTATGCACATTCTTTTTAAGATTTTCCAACAATACCTTATTTCATTTTTTAATAATCTGCACAAAAAAAGACCGACACAATGTCGGTCTTAAAAGAATGGGCAGAGGTGGATTCGAACCACCGAAGCAATTTGCAGCAGATTTACAGTCTGTCCCCTTTGGCCACTCGGGAATCTGCCCATTTCCATCAGAATGCAAAGCACTCTGACAATTTGAGATTATAGCATAATTTTTATTCTGTGACAAGTCTTTTTTCTTTTATTATTTATCCAGTGCCACCGGATCCCAGCCGTAATCTTTGTAATATTGGATGTCTAGATGATTCTGCTTTACATAATCACGAAGCATTTTTATACGAATTTTTTTATGTGCCTCCGCGGTATCCATCAGTTTCTGCGGATCTACCTGATATCCTTCGCAGAATTCACGAATACTTGTGCCATAGTAAGATCCGTCCCCTGCTACTTCTTTATCCTTAAAAATATAACTGCCATTTCCATACGAAACAAAATGTAACCGTGCAGGCATTTCACTTCCACTGTCACTCATCAGCGTATTTCCGTTCCGGTAGTATGTTTCCCACCAGAAATTTCCAAAAATAAACAGATCATTTCCGGTTCTGACTGTTTTCACAATGACCGGCTCCGGCACATAAATATAAATTCCACCGTTTTCCAGATATTCATACTCGTTTCTGTTTTTAATCATGTAATCACAGACAAGTTTCATAATTTCATCGTCTCCCTGATAAGCAAATTCCGGCAGTCCTGTATGCTGCGTATTCTCTTCCGTCGCAGTTTCCGTCTGTATCTCATCAGAATACGTCTGTACCAAAAGCTTTTCCTTCGAAATTTTCTCCGTGTCATCCGCCGGGCAGGAATACAGTTCATAATCATCTCCACCGATAATAACTAAAGCACTGCGGTACTGTCTGCCAGCCCTATCCGTCCATACAATACACTGCTGACTGTAAACGCCCGTTTCTTTCCCATCTTTACCGGAATTTATCAGACTGTTCCAGTAGTCCCCGTCTGCCATACCAGAAAATGTGTCCAGGGAATTTTCTGCGGAAAACGTTTTCCACTCCCGGTAAACCAGTTCCAGTTTTCGAACATCCTCCGTCACGGAAAGCGCGGATGATACATCAGTCTTTTTAAGATCATACACATACATCTGCGTTGGCTGCTGTTCCTTTTTCTCATTAAAAATATATATCGTGTCTTTCTGCAGCAGCACACGGGTATGGATACTGTCAGTATTAAAATAATTGCAGTCCATTGCCTGCAGATCCAGTGCCGCCAGAAGCCTTTTTTCCTGCCGTCCATATACCATCAGTGCGCGTTCATTGGCAAATACCACATATTTTTCAGAACATCCTGCCAATTCCGGTGCATACACTTCATTTTTCAGCTTCAATCCTTCGTCTGCCGCTTTCTTCTGTTGTACCGGAAGTCCGCAAAATTCCCGGATAGAATCCAATAATGCACCATCCGTTGCGGCATTGACACCTACGCCGGTCAACAGGCAGACTGCAATCACACAGGTTCCGGCCAATGCCGCTGCAAATGTTTTCCGGCCATGCGGCTGCCACCCGGATCGTATGGCCTGCTTCCACTTCTGTCCTCTTCCTGAAATTGTACTCTGAAGCCGGTTCCACATCTGCTCTTTCCGTTCCTGATCCGGTGACGTCTGATCAATCGTATATTTGAAAATTTCTTCCCATTTTTCAGGATCACTCATCATTTTATTTTCCCTCCCTTTCCCAATTTTGCGGAATCTCCCCTGCTTTTTTGAGCTCTTCTTTCAATTTCCTGCGTCCTGCAGCAAGCTGCGTCTGCAATGTACTTTCTTTTCGTTTCAGAATCGCAGTCAGTTCCCGTATGGAATAGCCTTCATAATAATACAGATACAGCAGAATCCGGTATTTTGGTTCCAGCGACTCCAGTGCCAGCCACACAACATCTTCCATATGGTTTTCCGATGCAATACCCGGTTCCGGCATCTCTTCGAGTGTACCGCAATGTTTCCGCTCATAACTTTTCAGTACATCTTTGCACTGATTTTTCGTTGCAGTCAGAATCCATGCCGTTTCATGATCTGTATCCCGGAAACTTATTTTTTTCTCCCAGACTTTCAGAAATACCATCTGTACCATGTCTTCTGCATCACTTTGGCTGCCCAGCATAACCAGTGCCAGTCTATAAACACGATTCACCTGTCGGTTATATAATGCCTGAAAATCTTCCATTGGAGTGTCATTTGTTTTTTTCATGCCTGCCCTCCTGTTTCCAACTATTATATACACGATTCATCATGGGGAAATATCTTTCAGAATAAAATTTTTGAATAATTTCAGATAATAAAAAAGACAGCTTCGAACGCTGCCTTTTAGGAGAAGGTATTTTTACTATGGGGTATAGCAAAAACTATATATAATGTATTGGGGGGTTTTTACGGTTATTATAATAGCATGAACCCCTGCGAAAGTGTGCACAAACCTCACAAAAAGTATGACTCGTTTTTGGTTATTTTGTATAAGTGAAAACAAAATAAAAAAGACAGCCTCGAACGCTGTCTTTTTAGGAGAAGGTATTTTTACTATGGGGTATAGCAAAAACTATATAATGTATTGGGGGGTTTTTACGGTTATTATAATACCATGGACAGCCGGATAAGTGTGCACAAAGTCGAAAAAAGTTCCTGCGTTTTTCTGGTCAGTTCTACGGTACTATATTCCTAGTTTTGAGAAAAAATACGAAAAATTGCACAAACGCGCAACCGTTTATTCTCATTTTTTGCACATCTACTTCTTTATAATTAGTTTTACATGTATAAAAGAAAAGTCCCATAAACGCATCGTTTACAGGACTTTTCCTTTTTATTTGGAAATATACAATTAGCAAACACCCTGAGCAAGCATTGCATCTTCTGAGGTGTCCGCAGATTTACTGGGGTTTTGAGGTCGGTTGTATATCACATGTATAGAGTGATTGTCTGAGAATTTCGATTAAGACCTATTTTTGAAAATACCATACTATATGCAACCGATGCTCATATGAGTAAGAATTCAAATAGTCGCATAATAATAATTTTCTCAAAACCCACAATTAAATAGCTTGAATTTCTACTATGTAATATTAACAAACGCTACAGGCGAGGCCTTCTTTACATTCAATTATCCATTTCTCATCTCTATCATCTTGTCAATCTTATTGACTATATATTTTTCAAAATATCTATGTTCAAAAAATTCCGAAAATTTTTGTAGCTGTGCAAAATTTTTGTCACAACTTCTCATTATTTTTGACACAAATTTTCGGAAAATATTTTCGGAATTTAATACACGAAACGGAGGGATTTTTACCCTCCGTTTTTTTGACATTTAAGATGATAATAACGCTACTCTTCAATGTTGGTTACAATGACCTGTTCTTCGACTGCTACCTCTTCCTCCGGAAGGGATGCAATCTGTTCCTGAAGCTCATTGATTCTGTCACGTACCTTCTGACGCTCTTCGCTTAATGCCTTGAAGTCATAAGGTATCTCTTTTCCCATTTTCTCATATTCCATGCATTTTGTCACCTTCCAATCTCCGATTGGTGATGATGTGCAAGTGAGACTATTTTCCAAGTCTCTGATTTCTTGTTCCATTCTCTGTCTCTCGTTCATTGTTATATCCTCCTTCAGTGAATGGCTCTATAAAGAGCTCATCAAACAGCTTGTCCATGTTCTTCAGAGTGGTATATGAATCATAGTGTGCTACACTTCCACGCCATGAATTATATGCACATCTGACATCCTCGAATCCTATCTCTCCCTGATCCAGTTTGATACGAAGCTTTTTGAGCTTCCTTCTCATCCTGGTAACGGAGTCACGGCTCACTCTCTGAACCACTTTTCCTGTGTCTGTGAGACTATATTTGATTTTGAGGAATGTGAAGCCTTTGGACAGCTTGATTATCTGTGTTTTCTTTGCATTGATGAAAAGTCCAAGCTCATCACATATCTGCTCGATTTCCTTCAGGAGCTGCTTCAGGTACTTCTTGTCTTCATGAATAATATAGATGTCATCCATATATCTTCCATAGTATTTCATGCCCTTCACAATCTTACAGTAGTTGTCTATTCTTGTAGGATAAAACACTCCTGATATCTGTGATATTTGACTTCCAATACCAACGGATTTTTTCATGAACTTCTGACCTGTCAGTTCCTCTTTATCTATCTTCGCATACTCAAGCGCATTGTATAAGGTATTGAGGCTCTCTTTGTATTCTTCGTCTGTCATATAGGAAACATCTATCTTGAACGTGTCTATCAGCTTCTCAACGAAGCTCATGGTCTCTGTGTCACCAATCTTGTTTCTCATGGCTTCGATTAGTGGCTCATGATTGATGTTATCGAAGAATTTACTAAAATCAATGAGAAGAATGTATCCCTCATTGCTCTTGTGCTTTCGGTAGTATCTATGAAGGTGTGTGCTTAGTCTCTTCCTTGCGAAGTGTATTCCTTTTCCTTCCATAGATGCTCCATTATCATATATCAGATACCGTTGAAGTTCCGGTATAAGCACATTATCACATACCGACCTCTGGACTACTCTGTCAGATATGTGCATTGATTTTATATGTCTTGTCTTGCCTCTTTCACTCAATGAAAACTCATAGAAGTCCTTCTGTTCATACGTTCCATTAGCAAGTTCTTTCTGTGTGTGATTGATGTTCCTTAAAAGGTTCATCTCATATCTCTGTACCGACTCTTTCCATGCAGTACCCTTCTTTGCCTGTCTGAAGGCATCCAGGAGAGCATTGGCATCATATACAGATTCCATATCTTTCATATTTGTTACCTCGTTCCTAGCGTCACCAGACGTATCTGGACGCATCAAGATAATTGTTTACCTCTCGGAAGGACAAGCTTTCCTTTCCTGTCTGGTATATCGGCGCGTAGCCTACACATAGTATAACGACACGAAATCGGGCGAACACAACCCTCGGCGGAAGCGTTATTATTGTTACTATTACCATTATTGTTACAATTAGCGAACGCCGAAGCCGACACAACGGCACTAAGAAGTTGCGACTGAATACAAAGCTTGCCCTATATTATTATTTTTTGCTCTCCCTGATTCTCTTCAGGATTTTGTTGTCACTTTTTCTCCAACCTTTAAGGAGTGCGATCTCTTTCTCAATCATATCCACATACCGCATGTACTTCTGTGCATCGACTGGAATAATTGATATGATGTACTGCATCTCTTGGAGCAGCTGCTCACAGTTTCCTATGGCATGGTTCTGAAAGTTTCTCCTGTCATGGAACTCTTCCTCACTCATCGGATATATCGTGTTTGCCTGAGTGATATTCATTATCATGCTGTGGCAGATATTGAGTACATTGTTTCTCATCTTGTCAATGAGCCACATCGGGTATTCCTCCACGATGCTTCCACACATACCATACTTCTCTACCATTTCCTGAATTTTTTTCGTATCCTCCGGCTCCATGTTACTGATTCCGTACAGTGATTTCACGGTTCTCACTTTATCCTTCACTCCGAAGTCCCTTAAAAGCAAGAGCGTGATTTCTCTCCGCAGCTCTGTCGCATTATGGAAGAACTCCAACTCCGACAATGCCCTTTTGTTTTTTAATACAGACACATCATCTCTCCTTTCGCTCCATCCGCCCCCATGAAGGGGGCAGATTCACCGATTACCCGATCAGGAAATACGGGCGAACACAACCCTCGGCGGAAGCGCCATCAGAGCAACCATAACCACAACCGCCACAATGAGCGAACGCCGAAGCCGACACAACGGCACTAAGCCAATACCACATTCTTCCGCCACCATGTCCCTGTCCTGCGATTTTCGCAGCCGGATTGTGTCTGAACAGATTAAACTGTGTGTTACGCTCTCCTGTATCGAAAAAGGAAGAACTCAATACTGTCGAACCATAGAGCTGAATTTCACTCATCAGGCTCAATACTGTATCTGTCCACGCCCAGTTGTTCGAGTAACCGACATGTCCTGCTCCTGCGTTTGAATTGCCTGTTGTAGCAACACTGTTTGTGAGCAGTGACCTGTGGGTTATTATATGATTTTTTAGAGCTGTTTGCAAGGCTGTAGCGTAAATTGGAAGTGTTGTTGTCACCATTTTTGAACCTACATATCCGCCTGTTGTGACATTAGTATCATTCATCTTTGCTGTGGTCTTGAAGCAGTCCTTTGGAACAATGACCGCATGATGCTTTGATACTGCTGTATCACCATTTAGAATAAATGTATCTAAGTCTGCAATCACGCATCTGACTGTCTCTGTTCCACCAATAGAAGTGTTAATTGATACATCAAAATAGTCACCGATGAATAGATCACTGAATGTTCCATCTGAAATCATTGCACATATCTGATCCACTGTGTAGATGTTTGTCAGGTTCTTCCCTCTATAGATTGCGTTGTGACTTCCTGCTCCATTTACAAGCATCTTGTCCATTTGATTCTTCAGGTACTGGTCATTTCCAAGAAGCTGCTCATGTCTTGAGTTCCACTGGTCACAGTGTCCTGGTGTCTTTGTTGTCATTGCTTCCATTACTGTGTTGAATTGTGATGTTACTGCTAAATTTGCCATTATTTAGTCCTCCCTCTTAATAATTATCTTCGATTGTGAACGTTGTCTCTGTCTCATCCTTACCTTTACGAAGGAAGTTAGAGAATGCAATGACATCACCCTCTGCATCAATCAGAGCCATCTCTGAAATCTCGGTACCAACAAGTTCATCCTCTTCCAGTTTGATTGTATATTCATAACTGGTATCAGATGTCTTTGCTGATGAAGTGTACTCCTTACGAATCACCTCATGATAGAGTTTCACATTATCTGCAAGTGGTGTGATGATGTTTCCACTTGCATCCACTCCTCCTGATCCAAGAGCGATCCATTTTGCCTTGGCAAGTTTGCCTGTTGTATGGCTTGCTTCAGCCATCTTCTGTCTTCTTACTTTTGTGATAACATTCTTCATATCACGCTACCTCCTGATTCTCAATCCCATCCAGAAAAATCTTTCCATCCAGAGTCCATGTTCCATCCAGATAATGAAGATCAAATCCAATGATGATTGTGTGTTCATATGCATCCACTATCTTACTGCCATCTGTTAGCCAGGAGCCATCAAGATAGAATAGATTATGTTGATTGTGCCATCTTACTTCTTTTATGCTTTCTTCATGCGTGACAGATGCTCTGAAGGCATCCTTGCGCTTGAAGTCTGTTCTGTCTGTATTCATCAGAACACTTCCGTCTAGCATCCACGTTCCATCCGTCTTCTTATACTCATAAAAGAAAGTCGGCAATGAATACTCTTCAGACTTTGTTACCTGTTCCTCTTGCTCCTCTATCTGTACGGTGTAAGAGCCTTTCACGTTTCCACTCTCATGTGGAAAGTTCAAAAATCCTTTGTATCTGAATCCGATTTTCACCGGATAATTGCTGATGCTGCTGTCTAGCATATACTGTCCATCTGTATTCCAGTGTCCGTCAGTCTTCCTATATGACCAGTAGAAGATTCTCCACCAATAGTCTACCCTGGAACCAGTGGAGTGTGGTTCATGGACAGCCAGACTATACCTAAATAGATAATTGTCCTTTGCTCCAACCTCTTTGACTCTCCTGACCTCTTTCTTCAGTATTGCTGTTGACACTGGATGCTCGTCATCCACACTCATATTATTGACAATATAGAACTCCGCCCATCTGTCTTCGAGTTCTCCTGCTTCTAGGTTACGGCTTCCATCCAGAATCCATGATCCATCTGTTTCATAATAGACACGACCATTCAAGACATTAGCCATAATCTTCTCTGGGTTCGGATATCCAAGAGCCTTCACTGCAAGTATCAGTCCTGGATCAGTTCCTCCCAGTCTGCACACCTCTGTATAGTTTGCAATCCTGCTCCTGAAGTTTTCATCCTCTTCTCCTGTGTACTTGGTCAGCTTCCTATCTGCTGCATGTACTGGTAGCATCTCAACATCACAGGTTGCAAGCATTGTCTGCTCACGTGCCTTCTCGATGCTCTCCATTCCATCATCAAAGTATTCTCCCAAGACCTTAAAAAGCTTGTACCATTGATTCTTGCTTTTCTTAATCTTCTTGAATGGTGATGTGAGCAGGTAGTACATATAATCACAAAATTTTTCAAACATGATTATGCACCTCCCACATTCTTCACTATCACCTCAATGCCTCCAAGCATTATGACCTTTCCCTTGTCCAGTTCTATGTCTCCATCAGGAGAACTGATTTCTGCCCTTTTGTATGTCTCGATGTCGCTCTTCAGGGCATATCTGATATCATCCATATACAGACAATTCAGTTCTTCTCTGGAACTAAGCTGCATAAACTTCTCAATGGTCTTTTCTGCTGTCTGCTGAACTCCATCCGTGGATGCATCTTTTGCAATGTACAGTGTCAGCTTGATATCCACATTGACAATCGTGGATGATTTATATAAGAAGTCATCATAATTTCCCTTCAGGTATGCAGTTGCATTTTCTACCTTCTTAAGCAGTTCCTGTGTGGCTTCGCCTGATGTACTTGTGATGATGATATCCGTGGTTCCCTGACCTCTTGGATGCTGTGCATCCACTCTGACATCAAGAACACCACTCACCTTCTTTGATACATTTATCATTTTTTCCTCTGTGGTTCTTTCTGCCAATTCAGACCAGGCATCCTCTGCCCTGGTTCGTAAATCTTCCAGGTCTTCGATATCTGCTCCCTCTTCATATAGCCATCCCTCTTCATTGCTTACAGAAACAACTCCGTCAAGGTGAATCATTGATACTGTTATCTTCCCAGTTGAGACATTGTATCCTGTTCCAGGCGATTCAGCCTCAACAAGTACCTTTCCACTCTTTTCTCCTGCTCCTATGACAGTTGTATCAAGCACATAGAACTTCAGCTCTTTTCCATTTACATCTGGAAGTGTTTTGAACATGTGTCCCTTTGTGATCTGAAGAGCGTTCTGGTAGTCATCCCTATACAGAGTGACATATCCCCTTGTTTTAATTGCTTCTTTTCTTTTTTTTCCGACATCTGCGACTTTGATCTCCAACCAGTCACCCTCTGCATGTTTGATAAATAGGTTGTTGATGATTGACCTGGCAAGTCCTTTGATATCTATATATATGAGGACGAATATCCGGATGATAATGTAGAAGATTCCACCTTTATTGAAGTTGTTTATGATGAATCCTTCTTCACCAAGTTTTCCCTTGATTTCTTCCATTATCTCATCCTCATCTGGTATCGGGCAGACCTTATCAAGAATTTCTTCATCTATCATTCCGTTTCCACCTCCACTTCATTTGTTGATAATTCGATGTTATATTCTTCTTTGGAATCCTGTTTCGCCACACTGATCTGGTCAATGAATACTCCATTTTCAAATGATATGTTCTGCATTGTCTTTCGCTGATCCAGGTATTCCCTTTTCGCCAATTTATCTCTGACTCTCTGACCAATCTCCATCCTTGTGAGTTCGTCATCCTCTCCATGAGCGAAGTCCAGAAATCCGAATCCATACGCTTCATCTCCATCTTCATCCTCATAGAAAAGTTCTCCCTCTTCAGTCTGTGTTTCCAGTCTCAAGTCCTGCTCCCAACATTCATCTCCTCTGACTGTTTTGAACTCTCCATTCTCATCTGCCACAGGCTGACCATTCTCATCAAGCATGATGTCAGTGCAGTCTTCTCCAACTATTGTCATGTCTCATACCTCCCAAGTATGAACACTCCGCTCCCTCCGTATAAAAGGAGTACAACGGCAATGTCACCCTTCTCGAATGCGATATCTGTTTTCACACCAGGTATCTCCGGGAAGTCTTCATTTGTGTTCATTGTTTTGTCAAGAATTTTGAGAACACAGGTGTATGTTCCAGCTGTCTCTGTTACCCTGACAACCTTTGCATACATTCCAGGAGGATTCTGAATATGTGGATAGTTCTCTTTAATTTCCTTTTCCATTGTCTTCTTTACAAAGACCTCAAGCATATCCGACATCTCATCATCCTCCCTTGAAATAGATATACATTCTTGTGTAGCCTTTGGAGTCACTTCTGATGATGGTCTTTTCAACCTTCACCGTTCCTGTGTACTTGGAATGTGATACCTCAATCTCCTGACTGTGGTGTATCCAAGGTACTCCTAGTGTTTCAATCTCCCACAGGTCTCCGTATTTCTTCATGGAGAGTATGTTCTCATTCTCTTCCAGTATATAGATGGTTTCCTGCTTTGGTGTACATCCCCAGTAAAAGATTCGGTCTCTGAAGAAGAAGTCATTTTCAATTCCCCACGTACTGTTAAGTTCCATGATTGCCTTGATTCCATTTTGCTTGTTTACCATGAACGTGCTCTTCTTTCCATATTCCTCTTCTGACAGCTGATAGTTGCTCACTCCTGCCTGTGTCAGGATATATTTGATGACATCCTGCGGTGTACAGTCAAGGAAGGTCTGCTTAATTGTGATTCTCTCAAGCTTTATCATGTCATCTCGGATCATGATTTCCTTCCAGTAGTCATTGTCCGTCTTTCTGCAATAGCCTGGAAGCAGCACATCATAATCACCTTCATATCCAAGTTCGACCTGTACCTCTTCCATATCCTCATAAGTGACAATATTCTGAAGCTGTGTTGTCAGCTCCACTCTGCACCAGTCTGATCTTGCTTCTCTGCTGCTGAAACATTCCACTTCCATTCCGCTTGTGATCTCATATTTTGATGTACTGATCTTAAACTCCGGAGATATTAGTTTTTTATATCCCATGCTTCAGACCTCCTACTTTGTCAGCTGCCTTGCTTTAGACTTCGCATTTGCTGTGTTACGTTTATTCTTTGTTGGACTCTTTCCGGTGTTCTTTTTGCTTTTACCGTTTTTATTGTTCTTTTTGCTCTTGTTGCTTCCAGAAGAACTCTTTTTCTTTGTCTTAATTCCTGCTATCGTTGGAGCAACAAACTCCAACGTAGCAGTCTTTCCACTTTGGGAAATTGTATTGTCATGTGTCAGCTGCTTGAAGTAGACCTTTGAGATTCCTCTTGTCGAGAAGTCTTCTCCGACCAACTTCAACAGCTTTGCTTTGGTCTGTCCATAAGGTTTGAAAAGCCTTTGGTACGTTGTGATCTGTTGTGCTATTGTCATCTTCTCTGAATCTTCCAGTATTATCTTGACACTGACCTTTGCAGCTTCATAGCCTGTCGGCTGATTTGCTTTTGTCTTGCCTTTATCATCCTGGATATCTTCGATACTTGCCGTTTCAGATACACTGATTTTTTCCACTTGCCCTGGAAGTTTTACGCCTCCGAGTTTCATGGTGTTTTCCTGAACCAATAACATCAGGCTTTCCTCCCTTCTATGCTGTAGCAGGTTTTGGATCTTCTGAAGAGTTCTGTGCATCCTTCAGCTCATCCAACAGTTTGAACAATGTTGGAAGGTCTTTTAATTTCTCAACATCCAATCTGATTTCAAGCTTCTCGATCACTGTTCCCCTATTCCTATCCGAATACCGCACCAACTCTTTTTCTGTTACACTGTTGTCTTTCTTCTCAAGCGTCTTAGTTTCTTTTCTTGAAAGAGCCTGTACAATTCCGCTTCCCACCGATTTTGTGTCACGGTCATTATCAGGATTTATCTCTTCCTGAATGAATTGTCTTAACTTGTCCCATAAAGCGGACAGTGGAAGGATTGCTTCATCTCCTGCTTCTCCTCCACCTAGCAGATTTCCTCCTGATGCTCCGAAGATTGTCGGCTTCGTCATGACACCACCTTTTGCATACCACTGGATGTCAAAGCTTGGAAGTGATCCTTTTCCTGCAATACCGAATGGTGCAACGCCACCGCTTATACTAATGTGTGGAATTTTCAGATCAGGAAGCTTCCAATTGAAACTGAAAGCACTCTTCAGCTTTCCAACGAATCCTGAAACAACAGAATGTGCAGCGTCTAGTTTTGACTGGAACGAAGACTTCACATTGTCGAGCACACCTGTCACTGCACTCTTTGCTCCATTCATTCCATCAAGGAATTTCTGCTTGATTCCTGTCAGTTTTCCACCTGTCAGATTGTCAATAAATGTCAGACCTGATGTGAAGTATCCTTTTACTGCTTCCTGTGATGCTGCTACAACGCCCTTGATTCCACCACCGTTCTGCTCATAGGCATTCTTGATATTGGATAATTTTTCTTTTGCTGTGTCAGCTGCTGCTCCCATAATATTTCCGAAGAAACCCTTCACCGCATTCAGTCCGTTTGATACAGTTTCCTTCACTCCTGAAATTGCAGAACTTGCATCAATTCCGATTGCTGATAGAGCACCACCGACCACGTTCAAAAATCCGTCTACAAATCCGCCTATAAATGAGGTAATTGCATTGAATCCGTTGATGAAGAAATTTTTCAGATCATCGACCGCTGCGGATGCAAAGTCGCAAGCTCCCGAAAAGTCACCCCTAAATAATGCGACAATCGCACTCACGACATTTGTCGCAAATGAGACCAGGCTAGACAGTGCATTTGTCAGTGGTGTCAGTGCGGCTAATACGCCCTGAATTGCACCCACGAATGTTCCGACAAACACAGTTCCAATTGCGCCTGCTATAACTCCGATAATTTCAAGAATCGGCTTTGCTGCTTCGTACAGTTTCATCAGGTTTTGACCTAGATTTTCCAGTGCAGGTTGCAGTGTGCTCCATGCCTGTGTGACCGCACCCTTCACATTTTCAAATAAGCCGATCCAGAAGTTCCTGAATGCCTCTGACTTGTTCCATAGAAGGACGAACGCTGCCACCAATGCAACAATTCCTATGACCACCCACCCGACAGGGGATGCAGCGAATGCTCCACTCAATACTGTCCAAGCAGTCTTCATTGTTGTGATGGCTGTCTTTGCTGACATGATTGCTTTTCCTACTGTTCCGACTACGCCGATAACGGTACCCAGTACCACAAGCACAATTCCAAGTTTCATTGCAACATTCATAATTGTCTGTACTGTTTCTTGGTTGTTGCTTATCCACTCCGAACCTTTCTGAATGAGACCACTCACCTTGTCCATCGTGTTATTTACCGCAGGAAGGAGACCATTTCCAAGTTCCTCCACATTGTTATGTATCTGCTGTTTCAATACTTCAAACTTCTGTGCAGGCGTATTGTTGATTGCCTCCGCCATCTCTTGGGTGACATCGGTACCTCGTTTCATACTATCTGCCATCGAGTCAATTCCACCAGACAGACCATCTATATCTCCATAGAGAAGGTCAATCATAGCAACCGCCTCATCCGTTCCGAATGCTTCTTTCAACTGTTGCTTTTCAACCGCATCAATGGTGTCTCCATACTTGGATTTCAGTTGTTCCAATATCTGCGGTGTTGACATCAGGTTATTGTTTGCATCCGTAAATGTAAGACCAAGCTTTTCTCCTGCTGATGCTGCCTGATTCAGGAATGACTTGTACTTCGTTGCTGCCTCTGATCCGCTCATGGTTGTCTGTAACTGTCCAAGTATTGCAAGCTGTTCTTCCAGAGGTACATTGTTGTTTGTAGCCGTTGCTCCAAGTGCGGAGATTGAACTTGCCATCTCTGATCCTGCTGTCTTGTAATTTTTAACCGCTGTGGAAATACCTGCGGAGAACATTTCCCCGAACTCTAAGTCTGACATATCTTCATAGGAGCTCTTATATATACCATATCCGGTTGCGAACAGTGAACCCATTTCCTCTGTGGTTGACTTTGTAGCCTTACCAGTAAGAGCTGCCAGTTCAGTAAACTGTGCCACACCTTCATCCGTAAGTGATGCAATACCGGATTTGATGTCATATGCTGCTGTGATAAAATCACTTTTTGTTGTACCTGCCCATGTATCAGAGAAGCTCTTTGCTGCACTTTCCACGGCTTTCAGGTCTGTTACTCCTAATGAAGAAAGCTCTCCAAGAGCATCCTGTGTGTCAAATGTGGACTTGACCGTTGCAAGTCCTGCTCCTATGATGCCAGCTCCTACTCCTGTGAGAGCTGTTCCTGCCTTCTGTACTGTTCCAAAGGCATCATTCAATTTCTTAGTGCTATCTGTGACACTGCTTGTGACGCTTGAGAGGTTGCTCGTTAGTCCGTCATTCATTCCAAGAACTACTGACAGGCGATATACTGATTCCATACCCATTGAGCAATCACCTCCCATGATTTTTTCCGGGTATAAAATGAACCCCACAATCTATCCTGATGTGGGGTTCTAGTCTGCGTCAGGGTGTGCTTCCACATATCCCTTGTTTACCCCGACTTCGATATCCTCAATTCTCATTTCTCTCGCTACTTCAGCCATAGCATAGATTCTGAAGAACTCATCAAAATCCACATCGGGAAAGTTTTCCGGAAGGAGTTCCTTGGGAAGATACGTGTATATCAATATCTTCCCATACTCCACAATGTTTCCTTTGACCTGCTCTATGCATTCGTCTAAAGCTTTTTTACTCTGGTATCCTTAGAAAGACCGAGCATATTGAGAAGTTTCTCACCCAGGCTGATTCCCATTGCAGGGTATTCTTCAAGTGTATCCTTCAACTCTGCATTCTGTTCCTCACAGATATTATCAAGTACGAAGGTTTTTAATGCCTTCACCGTTGATGTTCCAGAGAGCTTCGCATAACGCTCATAGGATGGAACTCCTGGCTTTCTGAAGATGAAGTCAAACTCTTTTTCCTCATCATCATCTTCCTGGATGGTTGTTGTGATCTCATAGATTTTTCCATCCATCTCTTTGTACTTTTTGCGGAGTCTTTCCATTCTCTCCTCTTTTGTTTCAGTTGCTTTCTGTGATGCAGTGGCAGCTGATGTCATCGTTCTTTCCTGTGCCATTTCTTCGTTTCCCATTGTGGAACCCTCCTTGTTTTGTCAAAAATAATGATTATGTTACGCATTAAGACCGTTGATCTTAATACCACCAACGGCAAAGCCGTCCAGGTCAACCTTCATAGATTTATCTCCCTGTGCTGCTTTCAATGATCTCTTTGAAAATTTCACATTTGTGATGATGTCGGTTGATGTTGCAGCTCCGTCATCCGCATAGCTTACTGTGATTTTTGGAACCATGTACTTATAGAAGTTTTTATATCCCTTTGATTTGATAACTCTAGTCATCTCATCAAAGTCCTCACGGAGCATAGAAAGCTTCACGGAGTTCTTCTGATTACCAGTTCCATATCCTCGAATCTTTCCGCCTTTTCCATAGACAGGATCAACTTCCTGCTCATCATCGTAGGAAATTTCCTGAAGTTCAATGTTCTCCATACCGGATACATTGATAGTCACACTGTTCCAGTCATATACTTTTCCGTTAATCAATGCCATGTTGTTGTTCTCCTTTCTTCACTACTGCTCGCTGGATGAGCGGTATGGATTATTCACTGCGAAGTCAAGATTGAACACTCTGGTTGTACCCATTGGTACATACTCGATATGTGCATTCAGTGTCTCATCCACAAGGATGTTCACATCCTCTGTGTCGATTGTTACCTCTCCGGAGCTGATGATCTTATCTCTAATAGCATCTTCAATCGGAATGTTCAACTCTGCTTCCATTGGTTTCACTGATCCTTCCAGATCATTCGGGTCTACCTCTGCCTGGATGTTCTCTGTTGCCTTCTGACACACTCCACGGACAAGTCTGTTGAGAACTCTCACATTTTCTACATATGTGAAGTCACTGGATGCAGGAGACATAACATTTGCATTGGACACATAAAAGTCTTCGAGTCCGTTATACTGTCTGAAAACCGTATATCCAAGTTCATCAAGTACCTGACTGTATTCTTCAATTCCTTCAGGAAGAAGTTTCAGAAGCTTTGCAGAGCTAACAGGGAACTGCTTTACGCATCCGATAGACAGGCTTTCTTTTGCCTGTCCAAGCAGACCAGTGACAACACCTGCCATGTTGATGCTTTGTGTTCTTAGGTCTTTTCTTACATAAGACGCAACGGAAAGGCATACACACACATATCTGCTGCTGATTCCTTTTCTCTCTGCTGTCATTGCTTCCAGATACTCTTCAAGAGTCTCCTTCTCCTGAACGCCTCTTCCTTCACATACAAAGAGAACAGGCTTTTTATAGGTATTCATGAACACATCAGCTTCCGTCTGAAGTGCAGCCCAGAGTGTTTTACTTGACACACCTACAACGTGGATCAACTCATACTGCATATTGAATGTCATGAGTCTTTCCACTGCTTTCAGAACACTTGCATTGTTCATTGTTGGTGATGTTGTAGCGAATGAATACGCATCATTTGCAATAAATGACTTCTCCTCTGTCTGAACATCCTCAAAGGAAAGGGTGAGACCGGTTCCTGGTACCACGTATGTTCCACCAAGAGGGATTGTGATGTCCTCTCCGAAGGTGTTTCCTCCATCAATGGAATAAGCGAAGCTTCCTTCGTTTGTATCACCTGTCTCTGTGATCTTCACCACCATGTCATACGCATTGTTTGGCTTTCCTGTTACCTTGAAAGTACCCTTGCTCTCTCCTGTCTTTGTCACCTCACCGATTTCTCCATCAACATCCGCTTTCATCGGAAGCGCATAGATGGTCTTCAGACCATTTTCTGTTGCATCAATGCAGGAATCAGCAAGAGGCGTATATCCAAGCTTTTTCTTGATTTCATCAACCTTCATGGAGTTCGTTATAAGGACAGGGTTTTCGCTGACTGGTGTTCCAACACCAATCTTGATCTGGACTCCTGTTCCTGTGGAGCTGTTCTTTCCAAGGTTACCATCAATAATTGTTGCATTTACTTCACTGAACATTATTTTTTCACCTCTCTTCCATCAATCGGTGCTTTACCGAATGCTGTGACAGCCTTTTCATATTCTGCCACCGTTACCATCTTTCCGGTCTTCCAACCGTTTGCAGCCTTGACTCCCTCAAAAACTGCCTCCGAAGTGTTATGGATGCCTTTGAGTTCTTCAATGGCTTTATATTCTTTTGCTTTATTCTCTGCCATCTTGGTTCCTCCTAATTGCCTGACCCGATACTGCCAATATTGACACCCTTCAGGTCTATATCTGTGTAAACGCCACCTGTTAATGTGACATCAAATTCAACTGCAATTTTGCTCTTCAGGATGCTGTCATCCCCTTCTACCCAGTCCGCATCACCAAGCTCGATGTCAACCCAGTTCCCATCAACTTCAAGTCCTTTGGCAATCTGTTTCAGGAACTTCGTGAGTATATCCTCAACTTTGTCCTCATCCGAGTCTGCAATGACAACATGCAGAGTGGTTGTCCTGTTAAACAGGCGGTTCCTCTGTTTCCGTCGCCCCTCTTGGTCTGTGTATTTTTTCTTTGAGCCTGAACGAGAGAACTTCTCGCCGATCCGCAGGACAGCTCCTACGTGAATCTCATTGCAGTTCTTCAGACTCTTCATGGATTCATGAATCTTTCCTTTGACTCCTGCATCCTTCAGCGTCTGGACTAAAAAGTCCCTTTCTACTTTCATGTGTTATTCCTCGAAAATTTCTTCCAGGATATCCTGAATCTCCCTGTTGTCCTGTTCACTGATTCCAAGGAACGGTCTTGCCGGAATATTTACCCGAACGGAAGGAACGCTGACCCAACGGTCTCCTATCTGGAAACGTAAATACTTACTATTCTTTGCCCTAATAGTTCTCTCATCACCATACTGGTGAGTAGCTGCATATACCAGATTCGTTCCAACTGCAAGACCAGACTCATCTGCCTGGGATTTGATTGATGTTTTCAGTGCTGTTGTCTTGGTCAGCGTCTTGCCACCCTTCTGCTGTGCTCTTATGGAAGGCTCCCACTTATGTCCGTCAGGAGACTCCTCCGAACGGAAACGCTCAACAGTGGAAGTCCTCAAGCCTTCAGCAATGGCATTCATGACTCCTGCCTTGTCCACATTCTGCATACTCTTCAGGCGTTCGAGCAGCTGATCTGTGTCTCCTTCCAGTCTTACTGATACAGAAGACATGCTCTCACCATCCTCTCATACTTCCTCTTGTGAACAGACGCTCGGAGCTCTTCATGGAAAAGCCATTCTTTGCAGCATCCTCTGTGCTTTTTTCAGAGACTCCAATGTCTATCTTTCCCTCTGCGACCTTCGTCAGAAAGGAGATTGCTGAATTATATCTTGTCAGATATGTCTTCTCTCTTTCCGACTCATCAACACCCTTCCTTGATACCAGGTTGTAGAGTGCGATATCTTTCGCAAATTTATTGATGACCTGCGGTGTCTTGGTGAACGGCACCTTGTACCGTTTCGCCAAGTATCCGTCAATCTCTGCATCTGCATCACTGACAGCCTGTTCTGCTAATGGAGTAATCGCCTTGATTCTCTCCTGCTCATCCTCGATATAATCATCTCCGATGATGACATTCATCATATCTGTCTTCAGCATGTCAAGCACTTCACTAACGGTACAATATGCCATCTATCTCACCATCCTAGCCTTGAGCAGTTCCATCAGAACCATATGCCATCTGCCAGAATCCATATCCGGCATTGGAACGACCATCAGCTCCCCAGATGAACTCATCTCTCATGAATACATTTTCATCATCATCCTTTGTCAAAGCTATGAGCTTGACTGGTTTTCTCTTTTGGAAGATGAATGGTTTCAGGAATTTATTGGTGCATAACAAGAACCATGCATCAGGTTTGTCTGCAAGCTCTGTCGCAACCATCAATTCAGCTGTGTCCTTGTAGACATTGGTTGTTCCCTCAATCTGATCTGCTTTGAGGATCAATCTTGCTGCCTTCTCATTTGCAGGTGATACCACAAGAAGGTTTGGAACAAGATTGAGGCTCTTTCCCTTGTCACCTGTCACGCTCATGATAGCGGTACGAGCTGCCTCATAAGAATCTGCGGTAAGCTTCAAGTGTGACATATTGCTTGTTGGTGTCTTTCCGCCCTCTCCTGATGGATGATCTGTTGCAAAGAATGCTTTACCGTCATAACACTTCTCTGTGAATCCGTTCTTCATTGCATCAAATACCAATGTATCAGGATGTTCCGCAGCTGCTTCTCCCATGTTGGAGAATAATGGTGTATATACTCCATACTGGTCATCCTCAATATCATCTCTTGGAACGGAAACAGTCATCTCAAACTTCTTGTTCTTGATGCTGTAGCCATATGCAGCCATCTTCTGAATCTCTCTTTCGCCAATCCATTCCTTCATCTGTGGCAACTGACCGAGCCATTTGTAGTCTGTCTCTGCGGTTGTACTTGGAACTGTTGTGGCGATCTTCTCATAATTGCTCTTTACTCCGTCAAAGGCTTTATTGTAAGCGGTTGAAAATGTTACATTAAGCCCTCTCAAATTTGCCTGGTTTACTAACATGTTTGTCTCCTCCTACAACATTTCTACTGTGACACCATCGTCTTCTACTGCAAGGATCACTCCTGCCTTACTGGAACCCTCTGCTGTGATGGTTACTGTCTGTGCATCTGATACATAACATTCCTTCAGGATGTCTGTGTTCTCGATTGTTCCGTCATTGTTCCATACGAAAGCTCCTCTTCTTACCGAAACCATTTCCTCTCCGGCTGCACCTTTGTTCTCTGTGTATCTCATTGCGCAACCTGCAACATTGAGACCTTCAGCTTTGGAAGCTTCCACTGCATATCCATCAGAATTGATTGCTACCATGTGAGCCTCTGTAATTGTTGTTGATGCTGCTACTGGGATGTTCAATTCCATTGATCCCATTTTTTCATTTCCTACTCTGTCCATGAATTAGTCCTCCTCTTTGAAATATTTTTTGACATCCTCTTCGGAGATGCCACAGTTCTTCAGAATGGCTGTGTCATATTCTGCTTTTTCACTCTTTGGTGCATCCTTCAGGTCAAGCTTTCCCTGTGGAACAACAACAGGAGCTTTGTCCAGGAAGGACTTGAATCCTTCTTTGTCACTAAGAGCATAGGCTTTCGCCCATTCCTTCTGTGCAGCCGTGATCTTACCATCTTTGAGTGCCATCTGAACGAGATCATCCGCATTGCGCTCCTTCAGTTCCTTCTTGAGTGCAATCATTTCCGCATCAGCTCCACCTGCCTTCAATGACATGACAGCTGCTGCAACATCCTCGGTCTTAGCATCTTCCTTCAGACCAAGAAGTGAAAGCACAACAGAATTTGCAACTGGTTCGCATCCTGCTCCACCTTTGTCTGCATTCTCTTCCATCTTCTCACCTGGTTTTGTCTGTTCGGCTTTTGCCTTGTCTTCAGCTGCTTTCTTTGCTGCGGAGATTGCTTCCTTCACTTCATCCTCTGTTGCGGTTTCAGGAAGTCCGAGCATAACTGCTAACTCTTTTAAGTCCATTTTTGTTTCCTCCTCGTTTTCGTCAATATTCTCTATATCAATGGAGTTCACCATAGGGAACATTCCATCAATAGCTGGAGTGTTGGTCAGGGCAACAGAGTGGATTGCCATTGCTTTCCTGTCCTTTTTTCTCACCATCACAACAGGTGAGAGATACTTATACTCTTTGTTCTTCAGATATTCTTCAGCTCTTGGTGTCCACTCAACCTTGGCTATGACAGCATCATCACCTTTATAAATGTCTTTGATCCATCCTCCGGCAGGAGCCTGGATGTCCTTCAGCGTCTGATGTTCATAATCAATCACCAGGTCAAGCTTTCGGTCTTTGAATTGCTGTCTTATCATTTCCACGCTCTCATCATCCACACTGAAGTCACCCTTCTGTGAATGAACGAGACCAAGAGGAAGAATCTTGATTTCTTTTGGTACTCCATCAACATCAACTGTGTCACCAGAGCACACAATAAATTTACTCATGCCATCAGCTCCTCTTTATTTGCCTTTCTAATAGCGTTATAACGCGTTATAACGGTGTTTTTTGTTCCTCGGTGGAAATTCCTACCCTAGTGGACACCGATTCGCTCAAAACGGCTTGATTTTGTTTCTGTCCTATTCTTACATCATTTCCCTTTTTCTCTCTCCCTGAATGCACTCTTCAGGTTGGAATCCACTCCTGTCAGATCAGGTTTCCAGGTATCTTTTGCAGGATTGTTTGAGAATCCTTTGTCAGGATACTGGTACAGTATCTCTCCTGTGGAATAGTCCACATCATAAGGAAGACCTTTGCTGATGTGTTCCTTTTCCCTCTCTGCCTGTGCTTTTGTCAGACTGACCACTGTACATCTGCATCGAAACCCATTTGGTGGATACCAGATATCCCATATAGGGTCATCTGCCGGATATATCTTTCCTTCCATCTGTGCATGTGATTCCCTTACCTCTCCATCCCCTGCCGTAATATATTTCCAAAAGGGTCTTAACTTCTTTGTTGTGGGATTGGTCATGCTCTTATAGTGTCCTGCATTATAAGCTGTCTGCATGTTGGTTCTGAATATCACATCTGCATTGAATGGATTCAGTCCTTCATATCCGTTTCGTTCCAGGAAGTCATTCATGGTATCCATGAAGTCCTTCTTTGTCTTACCCTGTTCGCAAGCATCCGTCAGTTCATCAAGGAACTTCTGAAGCACTTCAAGGCTTGTATATCCTGATACTGTGAAAGCCTTCCCCTTGCACTCATCACTGATTGCCCGGTATTCCACTGATGTCAGTGGTGTCTTCTTTTTCAGAAACTCAACAGCCTCCTTGAATATGAAGTCACCTGTGAGTCCATATTCAGCTTTTTTCATTCCATGCTCCTTCCCATCAGCTCTGACAGATAAATAGCCTGATGAAGAATGTCTTCCAGTTCAGGAGAATCCATCTGCTCATAAAGCTTCTTGATTTCCTTCTTATCCTTTAGAACCTCCCGGAGTGTTTCCAGATTGTCCGTTGTGTCAAGCATATTGAGAATAGGCTTCAGCATTTCATGAAATGCCTTCTCTGCCTGTTTCTGTGCTTCAGCTGCCATCAGGTCAACCTGTTCCTGCTCTGTCTGTCCTGTTTCATCCTTCAGACTCTTTTCCTCACCATCATCCATTGGAAGATGTGGCTCTCTTGTCTCTGTTACAAGTCTTGGATGGAGAACCTCTTCCCCATCTTCAGGTTTTGGTATATTGAATTTCTTGTATATGTGACTCTTTGGTATTTCAAGTCCCATATCGCAAGCTAGGGTCTTATAAATTTCAACTGTTTCTTTCTGGTCTTCTGCCTCCTGGCAGTCAAACGTGAAGAATGGAACATCAGCATCATATCCAAAGTTATACTCCACTAATGGTCTGATAATGTCTCTCCTGACTGTCACAGCCAATGCTTTCGCATCTCCTACTGTCAGGTCATGTCTGACCTCATTGTGAACTTTACCCTGTGCGTATGATCCTCCCCCTGAATCAGAGGATAGTGTCTGTCCAAGGACAGCCTTACTGATCTGCTCATCACAATATCTTGCAAGCTTCTCATAGATTTCAACACTTGTTGTCTTCTGGCTCTCGATGAACTCAACTATCGTGGAATCCGGTATGATTCCGGCTGCATCTGTTCCAAGGCTGTAGATAGCCTCCATCAATGCCTTCTTATCATCATCTGAAGCAGCTGCACTGTACTTTCCAAGTCGGAGAGGCATACCAAACACTTCACAGAATGCCACCCAGTCCTTCACATCATAATTTTTGAATAGATACATCCATGAAACAACTCGGAGGATTCCTGCTCTGCTTGTATGTCCTGACCTTGCCTTGTACTTATGTACCACAAATTTATTTTCCGGAAGAGATGTTCCTGAAGGGAACTCTCTTGTGCATATCTTCATTTCATCTGTCTGGAAGTCCCAGATCAGTTTTTTAGGATGAACGTACTCAATATTTTCAATGATGTTTGTCAGGTCTGAATCAAGTCCCCACTCAATCTCCATGACGCTCACGCCTTTACCAATGGCATCGAGCATATCAATAAAAATATCATCTAGGTTCTCAATTCCTTTCAGCTGCTCATCAATGAACTCTGCAATCTCTTTATCTCTCTCATCATCACTGAACGATTGAACTTCCCAGTCAAGTCCAGTGACTGCAAGTTTCCTTGTCTGAAGCTGTGAGAACAGGTGTGTATCCTTCTCTTCCATTTCCTCGAAGAGTTCCATCTGTTCAGATACATCTCCCTCATCCGCTGCTCTGAAGATTCTTGCAAGCCGTCTTGGTGTCAGTCCATTGGATGGATAGGTTGAATACTTATCATTTACATCTCCAACCGCCACCCTTGACCTGACTGGTCTTCCAAGTCCAGTGTCTACTTCCGGATTGAACGGCTGCTCTTTTACGATCTTCTTTTTCTTCTTTGCCAACTCCATTCACCTCCTAGTAGGCACCTTTACCCATACGGAACTTTCTTTTGATAACACTCTTGTACTTGGTACTTGTGACAATTCCCTTGATACTCTGTGCAAGCTGCACAGCCATTTGAAGCGCATCAGGTGCGTCATCATTCTTTCCCATTGGGAACTCTGTCAGCTGCTTAATCAGTGTCTTGTGCTCCCTGTTAAATTTCAGATACTTATTTTTGATGACTGGCTGAAGTGATTCAATTCTAAGAACCTTATTGGACAGGCTCTGTATCTCCTCGATTGGAAGGTACTCTCCCTGTTCCGCCGACCTCTGCGCCATGACATCCTTGAAGAAATACTGGAACTGTACCGTCTCAACACCGAACTTGTAAAATCCTTTTGAATAGTCTCTTTTCAGTCTGCGGTTGATCTCGAACACATCCTCAATGATGATGTCAGGTTTTCTCTTCTCAATCGAAGCATCCACCACATACATGTATCCAGTTTTTGTTGACAGTGCCAGGTTAATAATGGCACTGGTATCTGATTTCTTATTCTTACCCAGTGAAGGGTCATTTGATCCAATGAATACGAACTCTGAACTCTTCCAGTCCATCAGCTCCGGCTCATACCAGTCGAACCACTCCTCATTGAATGTTGCATTATCAGGATCAATCGGCTCATTCTGAAGTTCACTATTGAAGGAAGCCTCTCCCTCTGTTACCTTCATTTCAATCAGGTCATAATAGGATAGCTTGTCTTCCCACAAGACCTCTGTTCCTTCGAGCATCTCCTCACGATTTGCCTCGAAGTATGTCTGTGCATCAATCTCATGGTTCTCATTGAATAGATTCGTGTAAATGGATTCCCATTCATCCCACAAGCTTTGATTCTTCGACCAGGAGATAACTGCTCGGTATTTCTTTGCATGATATCTTGGGTTCTGAAGGACATTGCTAAGAAGAGAATCATAATGGAGAACTGTTCCGATATACATGATATCTGTGTAGGTATCTCCTGCCTTTGACACAGCTTTTTCAAACCATGACTTCAGCTTTCTTCTCTGTTCTGGCGTATTTACATTCTCATCATTTTCGATATCATCCAAAACAATGAGGTCTGGTCTCCAGTTCCTGTGTTTTCGACCACGGACTTTCTTTCCGGAGCCGATAGCTTCCACTTTTATGTCATTTTTGGTGAGAATACCGTTTGATCTCCAAGTCTTATCACCCTTCAGGCTTCCAAAATCTTCAATCAGGTCTGCATTCTCTTCCAGTTCTGTCTTGATTTCATCCAGGAATCCCTCTGCCTGATCCGAAGAATCAGATAACAGGAGGATATAATGCTTGTATCCGTACACAATGGCATGTAGTGAATCCTTGAATGTAAGATTTGTACTCTTTGCATGTCCTCGTGGAGCTGCTATGACATTCCTGGAACCCTTCATCCTTGAGATTTCCTTTGCGCATTTCAACGGATTCTTCGATTTCATGACTCCGCTTTCCCATATCGCATCCAGTTCCTCATGGAATGCAGGTGACTTTCTGACAAAATAGTGTGATAGATAAGCTCTTCCAAAATATCCAAGGTCAAATGCTGCAAGCTCCTTCCGAAGTCCTTTTTCACCGGAAAGCGTTTCCCCATCCTTAAACCTCTTCAGAAGTTCCTCTCGTTTTTCCTTGTTATCATCACCACGGATGACATACTCACTGAAGAGCTGCTCCTGATATGCTGCATGGTCAATGATTTCTCTATCCGGTTCTTCATCCAGTTCTCTGATCCAATCGTCAAGATCAATCATCTTCCATCATCCTCTCCTTCGCTCTTGTCAGAATATCCTTCAGCTGTTCCGCTGACTGTGGATCATTCTTGATGACCTTCATCATCTCTGTTTCCATTTCTTTGAAGGCAATATCTGCCTTCTTTTTCATGTCCTGTCTTACTCTGTCCTTATAGACCTTTGTCCTGGACAGCGAAGCAATGAGCCTACCTGCTTTGTCCAGTGGCATCTCCTGGAACTCCTCCTCTGCTGTTGCCACCTTATTGACCAATCCATTCATGGTCAGCATGATTGCAGCTTCTGTATAATCTGCATCGGGATTGTCTTTCACAACTCTGATGAGCTGTTCGGTCTGTGCCTGTGCCTCAAGTAGTCTCTGTGTCGCGGTGTTAGAACGCATAGCATATCTTCCAACGCTTGACTTAGATATCTCATAGCCTTCCTGTTTCAGGTACTGGCTGATATATTCATAAGTATTCGATGTGTCAGCAAGCATCACATCAACTTTCACTCTCAACTCTTCAGGGAGCTCATCAATCTTTGAAGATACTCTTGTCCGTGTCCTCTTTTTTGCCATTAGACATCAACTCCTGCATCTTCAGTTGTTCCTTCAGCAAGGTCAACTCCTGCTTTGGTGAGCTTGATGACTGCATCTTTTGCATAAGCTGTGTAGGCTGTGACCTTTTCAGCTGTGAACTCGATGTATCCTGCTCCCTGAAGATAGTCCAGATACTTGCTAATATCCGGGGAAACGATGAGACCAGCTGCCATCATCGAATTAGAAATCTGTCTGGTCAGTGCTGTGTTGTTAAATCCTTTTACCAGGCATCTGATGATGTATCCCCTGATTGCTTTGTTCTGTTTGATCTCTGCCTGTTCCATGTCTGTCAATGTTCCTCACCTCACTTATTTTTCTTTTCCCATCAAGAGTAGCCTGTCAAGCTTGTTATCCATTCCCTTGATTTTGTCCTCCACTCCGTTCATTGATCGGAAGAAGTCCTCACGGAGTACGAAGGTTGTGGCAAAATCACCCTTGATATCATTGATTTCCTGCTTGATATGTTGGATGTCCTTACCAGTCTTTTCTTCCAGTTTGTCGATTCGCTCATTCACCTTTTCATCATTCTTCTGAATTATCTCCTGAATGTCTCTGTTGCCCTGTTCGATTTTTTTATTCAGCGAATCTGTTGTATTTTCTAGTGCCTGTTGCAGTGCCTTGCTCCCCTGTTCCACGTTGCCGATCCAACGCTTCATGAAGAAGCCAATAGCACCAAGTCCTAATGTGATAACAGCTGCCATCACATCCGAGAAGGTAATCACATAATCCATATGACCACCGCCTTACTTAGTTCTGAATAGCCTGTCAAAGAGTTCATTCACATCATCCCATCCGCTCATGCTGACCTTCGCCACTACGAACGAAGCCAGGAACGATCCAAAGACCATGTACCACTCAATCGGCATTTTCATGAATGCCATCATCGCACACATCACTGGTGTCGTGAGTACGATTGCCACGATGTAGCACACAAGCTTGGTTGGAAGGCTATCAATTTTCTTGATGCACTTCAGTCCTTCTGTGACCAGTGATGTGAGAAATGCGCAAGCACTGATGAAGATCAGCAAAGCTGTCACCGCTTTTGTTGCATTCTCTATCCCGATCATTGTCAATAATTCTGTCATAGACATATCACTCTCCTTGTTAGGGCAACAAAAAGAAGGTCATGACTTTTAAGTCATGACCTGATTATAGGTTGTTTGGTTTGGACTGTTTAGGGGAAGCATTTTTGGATAATATTTTCCGGGAAATTTCTTAAGAAAACCGCATAAAATCGGTATTTTTCCGTTGACAACCACGTATATACGTGGTATTATAATACTTGTAAGGAGGTGATACCCTTGAGGGACAAAATCAAGGAGATGACGGAGATAATAAAAGAGCTCAACAAGTTGTTCGACCAACTCATCAAGCTCTCTTGGAAGATATCTTCACTCGCCGGTGTGATACTCTTCATCATCTACTCTTTAACAAAGTAGTAGGTTGGGGCGAAAGCCCCTTCCTTTACTACTAAAATATCACAATTCCCTCAAGAATACAACATGAAAGAATTGAAAAAAATGTTCCAGGAGTCCATTGGACTCATCATCCGTATCCTGCTGTTTGTGCTTCCAATCGTTCTATTGGTGGCACTGTACCACATTCTTTTTTAGGAGGCACTTATGAACCTTAGAGAAATACGAAAGTCACAAAATCTGTCAGTTCCGGAGTTGTCACGCCTCTCTGGTGTTTCAGTCCGCACTATTGAAGATTTAGAAAAGCGTGGGGACGGTAGAGTCTCCACGCTCATCAAATTAGCTGATGCATTGAATGTGTCACTTGACCAGTTATGTCGGCAACCTACATCCCATTAAGCAGATCATCAAATGTCATCTGACCAACAGGTGGCTCATCCTTCAGGATGTTCCATATCTGCTTGATGGTCAGGTTGTACTTGTCCGCCAGTTCCTTGTCATTTGAACCATTAAATTCTTTCTTGATTCGCCTGTTTCTTGCAGGACTGACCACGTTCTCAACCTTCGGAAAATAAATTTCATCGCCTCGTGCATAATTGCTAAGTTCCACGAACTTCTGAACTCCAACGATTTTCACAATCTCCTGGTAGCGTTCCGCTATGTCCTCCATCCTGGTCTCACCAATCAATTCATTTAACAGTTCATCATTCATTCAAACCAACCTCTCTATACCTTTTTTGTGTAAGCCAGTGAAACCCATCCGGCTTTGCTCTTTAACTTGCCCCATCCATTAGAGACTTCCACAATAGTGTAGACATTTTTATTTGCTTCTGTCTCTTTGATCTGTCCTTTCACTTTGAACCCTGTTCCTGCACCTGCTCTGATGTTTAATACATCACACGTTGTCCTGATCTTGAACGGAACTCCTGAAGATGTTGCTGCTGATCCGTTTGAAGATGAGCTTCCTGAAGAGCTTCCACTGGATGAGGAAGCAGCTCCCTTCCCATAAGATGAAATAGCACTCTTGAATGTGCTCCATACCTTGTTTTCGGAACGAACATCCGGCTCACCGCATATCTTGCCAGTGACATCAAAATGACGAAGCACATGGCTTTCATCAATTCCATACTTATCCATCAGATAAGCAAACAGCTGAATGGCTGCTTTCTTTGTTTTCTCTGTGTAGTACCATTTCCCATTCTTATCTTTTTTGACACAAAGTTCAACACCGATTGAATTGGAATTTCTGCACTCACTGTGTTTATAGGATTTAGCTCCACAGTGCCATGCTGTGTCATTCTCTTCCACGCACTGCCATATCTCACCATTGTGTCCTACAAAAAAGTGAGCGGATGCTCCTCTGTATGTATCATAGAAATACTTGCAGTTTGCTTCAGCTCCGCCAGTAGCTCCTACATAATGCTTTACCAGGTACTTGATCTGACCTGCTGATCTGTTTGAATCGCTGAAGTTGACCTTTGAAATCAGTTTGTTAATCTGTGGTTTATTCGCCATCTTCTGTCTCCTCCTCTTCATCTGCTCCTTCAGCTCCATCGAATCCCATCATGTCAGGATCAAATGATGTTCTGAATGTTTTCAGTTCCTCTTCTGTCATTTCAGGCACTGGCTTCTCCGGTTCCTGAAGACCTGCTTTCTTTGCTTCGCTTGAAAATTCGCTCATGACTGTTTCCTCCTATTCTTTGTCATAATCAATAGTAATGCTTGTCTTTGTGTCAACGATCAGGCACTTCTTGATGTCCTCAATCGTCTGATCCAGACAGTCCTCCGGAAGGAATGCTTTGATAAGCTCTCCATTCTTGATCTTGTATATATAGAAAAGCTCCACATCAAAATCCGGAGCAGCATCCTCATTCTGATACCCAAGTACGCTCACAAGTGTCTGCTTGTCTTTTACATAGTCACCCTTCAGTTTCTTGATAAGAAGCTTCTTTTGTTTCTCATCAGGCTTCACTGACATCTCATCCATGAACTCCTCAATGGTGTACTCAAATGTGTAGTCACCAGTGAAGATTGCCTTGAGCATCTGTTCCAGTTTGGAATCATACTTGTACTTTGTCTCTGTTGTTTCTTTTACATTTGCCTTCCAGATACCTTCTGAAAGAAGTTCTTTCAGCTTATCCGGATTCAGTACATCAATCTGCTGACTGTCCATAACAGAAGCATTCCCATCTGAAGAAAAGAATTTGATGAACTTCACATTGCGGTCTTCGATAATCTGAAGACCTCTGCTCTGAAGCTCTGCTTTGACTGCATCCAGTTCCTTCTTGCATTCCTTCTGTTCCTGATCGAACTTCACAGCTGCTGTGACCAGCTGTGCATTATTCATCTCTGCGTATGCATATAATGCCATTAGTGACTTCCTCCTTCCATGATTGCAAGAGCTTTCTCTGCGCATTCTGAACAGATTCCCTTGCCCTCAAACTTATGTACTCCTTCTGAGGTACCGCAGAACACACATCTCGGAGTATATGGTCTGATGATAATATTTCCACCTGACTGTGATACTTCCATCGGGTCTCCACCCTGAAGACCAATATCTCTTCTCATTGCTACTGGAATACTGATTGAGCCGTGGCTCGTCAGCTTCTTATATCCGTTTTTCATGGCTGTTCCTCCTTCTCCCGGATGTGATCCAGGCTCTTTTTATTTTGTTGATAATAGATGCACTGATATACTTGTCTTGCAGTAACACCCATTTCATCAGCTATCTTGTCATTGTCCCATCCTGCCTGATGCAGAGCCATCACCTTTCCTGCATCCAGTGACTTTTCCTTTTTCTTTGGTTTCTCCGGAGTTGGTTTTTCCACTGGTTGCTCTTCAGTTTTGATTGGCTGCATCTCTTCCAGAATGTGCATGGTGCAGTCTATGCAGAAGTGCATGGACTCCGCTGCTCCTGACAGTGGCTTTGTCAGGTCTTCTGTTGTCATATCAAAATAGTGGGGAACTATCTTGGTACCTGCATCAATGATCTCTTCTCCACATCTGTCACAGATGTATCTGATTTTTTTCAATCTGCTCACCTTCTTACGCATCGAGTATGTCTTGAATATACTCAAGGTATTCTCCTATCTTGTAGGTATCTCTACCTTCTTTTTTTATCTTGTCATGGAACTCTTTCAGCCGAATAGCAAGTTTCAGTGTCTTAGCTACTCCAACAGCTTCAGGTGATGCTCTGTTCTGTCTGTCCGTCAATCCCAAAGTCAAACATATTGCTTCATGCAGATATAATTCCCAAACATGGCATTCATTATCTTTTTCGTTCCACTCATTTCTAGCTTCTTCAATATATTTTTTTCTGTTCAGCTTTGGCTTATCCGGTGGAAGGATACCTCTCTCTTGCATATCTTTTTTTATCTGTGACCGGAACTTTTTCTCGGCTTTGGTCATCGGTTTCTTCTTAGATGCCATCACTCTCCTCCTTCTCTCTGATGGTCTGTTCGGTCAGAGTCTGCATGGCTGCAAGGTGAATATCAAGCATACTGTCTTTCACATCATCCAGGCTCTTTCCTCTTCGTATGGCTTCCACACCCATGAGCTGCTCTAATGCTCCGCACATGGTAGCAAGCTCCACCATATCAGTGTTCTCTGCCTGGAACTCAACCTTGCCCTCCTTCAGGACTATCAGAAGCCTACTCTCCTTCTCCATGAATTTTTACCTCCGGCTTTTCCTCGTCAGCATAGAAGGAAGATAACTCATCCATGAGTTTTTCAAGCCCAAGCTTTTTTATTCCTTCCACAAGTCCGATTGCTGCCCTGCACATATTCATTGGAGATACATCCATAAACTGAAGATTAAAATCATCTCCATTACATTCAATCAGAACTCCATGCTCTACGTCTTCATATGCTCCATCCTCGAACACCTTAATTACTTTCTTCACTTCGCTCATGCTTTTCCTTTTTCCCTTTCTACCATGCTTTTCAATGCTTCAATCAGTTTGGAACACTGCTGATAATTGAGCCACTCCACACTTGACACTTTGAACATCTTCTTGCAGAGTCCATTGACTCTTGCCTTCTTGTCCCATCCAAGTTCCTCTGTCAGCTTATAAATTTTCTTCCGCTGATTTTCTGTACCTACGTTTCCAGTCTGTCTCTGTCTGTTCCTGGTTCCCTTGGATGATGAGTCCTTCATATTCTGAAGAACGCTGACCATTGTTCCAAGTTCTCTCTTATTCAATGCCTTGATACTGTCTTTTCCTGTGTGAGCTGACACCAAAAGGTGCAGCTCCTCATCTGTCATTGAAAGTTCCGGAGACTTTGCAAGTCCCCATAGCATCCTGATTGTTGGACTAGCCATGAACACTCACTCCTCTCTGTTCCTTATGAATGGCTTCTCTCATTCCCTTCTCCTGCTGACTCATGCATCTGTTCTGAAGGAATGCAGGAATCTGTATCTCTTTCTTCTCGGAAATTCTTTCCGGAACAATTTCCTGACTGATGCCGAACTCACAGTTCAAGTCCACCTTATCCATTATAATTTTTGTGATGGAATCTATAATGTTCTCTGTACCCTCCGCCTCGATTTCAAAAACAATCCGTCTTCTCATGGCTGATCTCCTTTCTGTTCATGGAGCACTTCAAGCTCCCATGCTCTCTGTGATATCGTCGTTGCATATTCTGAATAGATTCCGCTGTTATACAGTTCTTCTGCTCTGTCATGCTTCATGTTGTACTTCATCAGTACCAGATAAAGGTCATCACCTTCCTCTTCAAACAGCTGTGCAAGGTAATCTGTAGCCACCAGTATGTTTGAATAGGCATCTGTCAGATCAGTGACACCAAGCTTCTCCATGCGGTCTCTGTGCCATTTTGCATTGACCTGCAAGAGACCTGTGTCTCCTGCTCCATTTGCCACTTTAGGATCACCTGAGCTCTCCTGCTCTATCATTGCCATGAGAAGCTCTGGACAGATATTGTACATCTGCCCGATTTCCTCACAGTACCACTGATATTCTTCAGAAATCCATGTGTCCTCTGCATCAATCTGAATTGGATCAGGTTCATATTCCGGTCTTGGAACAACTGACACAACTTCTTCGGTGTCTGCATCCACTCCGATGCAGCACTTATATCTTGCTTCCAGTTCTCTCTGTTCACACTCTGTTGATTTAGATGGAATGATGATGGCTGATACAGTAAGAACAAGTAAAAACATCTGTTTCTTCAATATGCTCACCACCTTCTATAACATCATCATATTGGATGCCTGGTTGACAATTTTCATTGTGACCTGTGTCTGTCCACTCTCCTTCAGAATGCGGATCACATTGTTCAGAGTTCTGTCCAGGAGTCTGAAGCATCCTGTCTGTGTGTTTGTTGCTCTGCTGATAAACTCCATCATGGCAGCATCGTCCACATCATATCCTTCCAGGTAGTCCTTCACTTCCTGCTGTGACAATCCCTTCAGCTTATAATAGAAGTCCATTCGGTTCGCAAAACGTGCAAGGCTCCCTTTGATTTCTGCTTCCAGTCTTGGCTCTCCTGCAATTACTATTCCAACCTCTGACTGGTCAAAGATTCCTCTGATGATTTCCATTTTCTTCTGTGTGTATTTATTGATAAGCTTGTCCGCTTCATCAATGATGAGAAGATATCCTTCATTTGCATTGAAGAAGTCTCTGATCCGATTCACTCTGCTCCATATTGTTCCGCCGGAACCCTTTGGCATTCCAATCTGAATCTCAATAGCCTCGACCAGATCACGACAAGCCATAGTGTCATCACATTCAATATAGGCAACTCTTGGCATCTTTGAGTATTTCTTCAGGGCGTGAGTCTTTCCATATCCTGATTTTGCAACGATGATTCCAAGTGCCATGTTTTCCTGACAGGACTTGCAGACACCAATGGTCTGTATATAGTCCCTTGACTCAAAGTATGCAATCTTCGGCTTGATTCCTGATACTGTTCCACCGGTAGACATGACCTCTCCTGTTTCAGCTTTGACATGCTCCTCATATTCCTTCACAAATTCTGTAAGTTTCTCTTCCAGTGCTTCAGGATTGGAATTGTACTTTCCATTCAGATACTGGCTGACTGCTGATCTTGAAAAATTCATTCTAATCGCAAGCTCTGCCTTGTTCATTTTCAGTTCTGCTAAAATTTCGACCACACGCTCACGGAGTGGTTTTTCCATTGTATAAGTGTTCTGTGCTAATGCTTCCATAATTCAACCAACCTTTCTTGTGACAAATATTTTGATTATAACGCTCTTAAAGCCTTGAGAGCTTCCTCTGCTTTTCTGTTGATGTACTCGTTGTCTTCATCCTCTGCTTCCGGCTTGGATGCCCTGAATCCATTCTTATATGTATTGTCCTGTGGTATCTGAACAACCTTACAAGCTTTCTTTTCAGGCTCTTTTTCTATCATCAGATTTATTCCGCCAGTAGTAGGAGTGAATCCCACAAACTGGTCATTGATTTCTGTAAACGGAACATTTGCTTCCTTGAGAATCTCTTTGTCTCGTTTAAGCTGTCTCTTCTGTCTACCTAAATGTTCCTTGAGTGCCTGTTGTTCCACACCATTCTCTGATGCAAAAACCATGAGTTCCTGCGAATATGCTTCACACACTTGCTTTCCATCCTTGAATACATAGATGGTTGCCATATCGTGAGGATCATATTTCACATCCACATAACTGTTGATGTATGCACACAGCTCATCTGATCTGAATGTGTATCCATTGAGTTTAATTCCAACATTTCTCACGAAGCATCTCTCTGACTTCATCATGAGCAGTGTTGCATAACTCTTTGGTGGAACTGCCTTGAAGTATTTCTCTGCATTGTCCCAACAGCTTTTTGGAGTGACATATTTTTCTCCCTGGTTTACAAGTCCACCCTGTTTCTTGACATCGTAACTTGTCTTGAGCCATTTCGACCACTCCGCATAAAACTCTTCCATCGTCAGGAGTTCTCCACGTTCTAGCATTCCCTTGATGTCCTTTTCTACCTTCGCAAATGTCTTTGATCCGGTGAGTGTTCCTGTGTAACTGCTGAACCATTTTGTGAACTTGTTGCAGACAGTTCCAAAGAATCTCTCCACCTGTCCCTTTGTCCATGCATAATATGGAAGAGCTCGGTGATAATCTTCAATTCCAATGGACTTGTAGAAGCCTTTTGTAGCATCATCAAACTCCATCCTCTGTCTGTCATTTCTTGCATAACCTGTCATGTTCTTTGCTGTGTAGTCCTTGCCGTTATCTATGTAGATGTACTGTGGAACACACATGGTATCATGATAGAGCATCTTCAGGAGAGAGTCCTTCAGGATATCACTGTTCGCATCCTTACACATTACATCTCCAATGATTCTCCTGCTCTTGATATCCACCCATGCCACCAGATGAGGCTTGATGGCTGTCACCTTTCCGTTTGGATGCGTATATGCAACCCAACAGTCAAATGTATGTTCATCACCCATAACCACCTGCATGACCTTGAGGTCTTTGGTATTTCTTTCACCCTTGACCATGACTTTGTTTTTGTATTCACGCTCTCCACGGCTTGCCAGGTACCACGCATTTCTCATGTTCTCATCATCCATCAGATGTGAGATATACCTTGCCACCGCTGAATATGAAGGTATCTTCTCCCATCCATTGATGTTCTTTAGAGCTTCCAGTTTTTCATAAAGCATTTCCCTTGTACCCTGGTTCTGTGCAAAGGTTTCATTGAACCATATGTTCTTGATTGCCTGACGAACCTCTGGCTTGAAGCTTGGGAATGTTCCTGCTTCCTTCGGTTTACGGCATAAGCACAACACTTTGAAGAAGTCATAATTTCCATCATCTTCCTTGTGCAGCTTGTCCGCCCATGCAGAAGCTTCCATATAACTCTTGGTGTACCGATACAGTGTCCGCTTGCCTTTTCCAAGTCTCTCCTGTGCGAAGCTCTCTGCAAACTCTGTCCGTCCCTTATCGTCATATTCCAAGAACTCCCGAATGTGGTTTCCTAACTCCATAGCCTTGTACCATTCGTTCTTGTGATTTTCAATGTACCAGTCAATGTCTTCCTCAACGTACCACGGAGTATCCTCCGCCTGATCTGCTTCCTGAACCGGAGCTTCCGCAACCGCTTTCAGCTTCTCCCTCTCCTTCCAGGCTGTTCTTGCCTTTTTGGATAGGGATGAGATTGCCACCATTGTCATTTCCTTTCCACCAGTCTCCCTCTGTTCCTTTGTAATAAGAAACTTCTCCGGATTTCTGTGGATTCTTTTTTTCATGGTGTCATACCCTATTGATTCCAGTTCCGCAGCTTCGTTGAGTGTCACGTATGTATCCGCCATTTCTCCACTCCTCTCATGCTGCTATGTTTAATAATTGTTTTATTTTCTCGATGTACTTCTCACCGCTTCGCTCTCCATGAAGAATCTTATTCAGATACTGTGGCGTGGTACCAAGCGCATCCGCCAACTGTGCAGCTGTCATATCATTGTCTATCAGTTTCTTCTTGATCTGTTTTCCAAGCTTCGAGTAGTTTCTCTTGTTTGATGCCCTCATGCCATCACCGCCTTCATGTTACAATTTCTTTAGCACATCCATTATGATCGCATATCCGGAGTCTCCATCAATGTTCACTTCCCTGGTTCCGCCTGCCTTGAATAAGATAATCACTTTCGACTGATTCTCTGTGAGAATCAGATCAGCGATATTACTTCCTGCCCTGGTTGCTATGAGCAGAAGCTTCAATCTCTTTACAATATCTTCTTTGTTTTCCATACAACCAACCTTTCAATTTATGCTTTATAGAGCTTTCTTGTTCTTGGCTTAGTGCCATATATTTGCTGTTTCTTCAGGTCTGATCTTGCGACCACTTCCATCATCTCCTGGGTATCTTTCACCACAAGATACTTCTCTGAATCAAGTCCGTGGGACTTCATCATGATCTTCTGATTCCGTGTCGGGAGCTTTCCATTTTTCATTGATATTCCACCTCCGCACTTTCAATCATTTCTTCAAGTGCATCAGATTCCCTTTGGAGTTCGATTTCCTGCTCCTGAAGTTCTATGCTCTTTTCTCTTACGTTCTCTAATTCATTGTCGATTCTTTCCTTCAGACATACCAATGCTTCCATGCTGTTGTCTGCTATAATCAACTTTTACCGCCTCCCTGTTTGTTCAGTTACCGCACCAATGATCTTTCTTATAAGCTCCTGGACAGTATCCGTTGTGTACACAGGATGCACACATCTCTTCTGTTTTCATTTTTGTAGCATCCCCCTGTTGTCTGTGTTAAAATATAAAGCAGCCAGGACATCCATTTTGACGATTGAATTAACTATCATCATTTCGTCTCTCCTTTGTTAGGGCAACTGTGATGAAGGTCATGTCTTTGAGACATTGGCTGATGCGTTCTCGCAAAGTACAGGCATCAGCACTATCACTATAAAGGATGAAACTGGGCGTACACTGTACGCTCGTAAGTAGAAGGGAGGGAAATCCTGGCTGTTTTTAACTTGGTAGAGCTCCCTCTCACGGAAGAATTTCCTAAGTCGAACGACTGTTTTGTGATTGTAGAAATCACTGGGATATGTTATTTTTGGATTGGTTTATTTTTAACCCTAAAGCAAGTATATCTCCTATAACGGAGAATGTCAACACTTTTTCTCCGTTATAGGTGATTTATATACTCGAATTAGGAGAATGGAGGTATTCATGGAATTGGATATTCAATCAATAGGTACTAGAATAAAAGAACGTAGAAAAGAGCTGAAGCTCACACAGCTCGAAATAAAGGAAAGAGCAGGAATATCATCAGGAAACATGAGTGATATTGAGAGAGGAAACAGATTGCCAGCTGCTGCCACTTTGGCGCAACTGTCGGAAATATTAGATTGCTCTATAGACTGGATGTTGACCGGAAAATCTCCCGAAGCGGAGAAGATAAAATTATCCTGTATCGGAGAATCAGATCGAAGACTTCTGGAACTCTTTCATGGAATATCCGAAGAGGATCAGGAAGAGCTTCTCATGATTGCACAAATGAAATACAACCGTATAAAAAAGGACGGCAAAAGGACGGCAAAATCATCCTCTTCAGACCAAGACGAAGGAACGGTTGAAACAGCTTAATTTTTTTTGCTTCTTTTGGGTTATTTATAACCCATAAAACAATATATTTTTGTCCCATTGCTTTTTAGGGAATTATTTTCCTCATATTCGGGTTAAATCCGCTAAAATAGGGCAATGGGACACACATGATTTATAGTTGCAAAAATGTCCCATTGATTTATTCTAAATTTTGTGATGGATCAATGGAAACAGTAACGCTCTGTAACGCCATTTCTTTTGATATGTTTTTCTTGTAACGCCCATTTTTCAAGGCTTTTGGAGAACACGTTCAAAATACATGTCAAAAATCTGTAACGCAGTAACGCCACGTTATAACGCTAGAGCTATTTACACAGCACCTTGTACTTGCTATAATCATCTTACAACCAATCAATCAAATATTTTGAAAAGGACAATCGCTCACAAATGGCTAAAAACCAATGCTTCCAGGCGGTTGTCCTTTTTATTATCCACAGAATTGTGGATAACTCCATCAAAAAAAGACATGACGTTCGATTTTCTCAAAATCGTTGTCACATCTTCTCGTTTTTTCTTTTATAAATTCGTTGAATCCCTTGAAAAATCGGTGTTTCCCACGATATCTCACGTTGCCCCCACTGTTCTTCGTCTGAATGTCCCTTTGTGTCAAGTATTCTAGTAAGTTACAATTTTTTATCTGTCATAAAACGATATTTTATCCAATTATATAATTCTTCTCTTGATGCTTTTTTTAATGAACTATTCATTCCTGCAACAATACCATTTATACTTTTTAACATATGCTCCATATTATCATCCCAATACAGTTCACTCACAATACATTTAAGCAATTTATTTGGATCACATGCTCCACATTCCGGAACAGCAAAGTACTTTTCCTTAATATATAAAATACTAAATGCATTGCTTAATTGTATATGATTACATGTAAATCCATAATATTTAGCTATGCTAATTATTTGTGTACACCCTAACCCTCTATAGAACATTCTAAGTGGGCTAGTATTATTACAAAGAGTTTTTATAATTGCATCATCATTAATAAGAAAAACAACATAATTTTCTGGTATTGCATTTAATACGACATCTAAAAATGGCAATACTTTTATAGGTTGATTTTCTGAAATTGCATTCAACAACTTATATAAATTTTTTCCACAAGAATGATAAGTATATATAATAACTTTTGTAGTTGGGCACGGTAATACTTGATAATATATTACACCATATTGAGAAATCTTACATTCCTCTTTTTTCTCGCATATAACATCTAAAAATTCCATGTTTTTCTCAGCAAGATAATTCCAGCTAATAGTACATGTATTTACACTACTAAAGGTTCTCCAATATTCATCTGTCTCCTTTTTCACAAAAAAAATGTTACCACTGGGCATAGCATTTTCAAGTGCAAAAAAACATGCCATAGTTGATGTTTGAGCACTTTCAGTTATATTTCTTACTAATATTTGAAAACCTTGCTCTAGATATTCTTCTATCTTTTCTTTTACCCAACTAGTAGGCATTAACAATTCCGAAGCAAAAATATTTGCTTCTAATTCTTGAGTATCTAATAAACGTTTACCACTAACTTGAATATAGTGTTCACCTGCTATACACTTAACGTCTCCATTGTGCCACGGTATACATATATGCCCCAGCTCATGTGCCAATGTAAATCTTCGCCTTGGTATATATGTTATTTCCGTATTTATTATTACTTTATTATCATTCAACTGTGAATATGCTTCTATTCCGTATTGATTTTCTTCTTCAACAATTTGAATATCCATTTCTGAAAAAATATTACTTACATCAATTGGCGGCATCAAATCAAATCTATCTACAATTCTTCGTGCAAATTTTCTCACAGCTTCGAATCTATTCATTTGACTCCTTTCTTAACCTATCAATAGCTTCTTCGTCATAAGAGCGTGCTGCAATTCGGTTTGTATCACTCATCCTTTCATACTCAGCGAAATCAATTCCTTCTCTTCGACATCTTAAGATATCTCTAAATATACTGTCACTATTCTTTCCCCATTCTTGATACTCATATGGGGTCAAGCCAAGAAATTCTCTCAATGTCACACCTGTGTCATTATCATGCCAATAATCAATGTAGTCATCTAAGTCAAATATATTTGCGTCGCCATCCAAGCATGCTTGTACATATGTTTTACTTAACATCGATTTTCCTCCCATTTACTGCATCTTTAATATAATTTCCTTGCGCATCTAATACCATGATATGTCTACCTCGTTTATTAAAAACTTCTATTTCTCCGTGCAATTCATCCCACGAATAATACTTATCATTAGCTCTATAAATCTGTCTATCTCCTATTACCCTAAACTTTTGTAATCCATCCAAAAAGCAAGGTTTTGGCTTTGGAATATATGACACCTAATCATCCCCCTTGGTTATTGTGATTTTATATAAATATCTTCGTAATATCCTGATACCGATTCACCACCCGGTAAATCTCCACATATTCTTCCCCGATCTTATACAGCACAACATAATTTCCACAAATCACATATTTATAATCCGTGCGAAAGCTGACCCTCTTAGCAAGATCAGCTCCCATATAGGGAAATTGCTGTATATTCTCAATTCGAGCATATATCTCCTGAATGGTCTTTACTGCCATTTCTTCGTTATCTTCTGCAATATACTCTTTAATGTTTTTCAAGTCCTCTGCTACAATAGGGTTAATCCGCAATTTCATCATAGACTATACCCCGACAGATTTCTTCAGTTCATCCAAACTCATCCAAGCACTTTCATCCTTAACTGCTTCTTCTGCTTCCTGCAGCTTCATAAACAGCTTTTTCTCTGCCTTCTCACGCTCATAGTCCTCAATATCCATAACCACAAACTTGCCTCTGCCATTTTTCGTCAAAAACACGGGTTCTCCAACCTGGCAATTTTTCAACACTTCATTATAATTTCTTAAATCTGATACAGGTAATATATTCGGCATAAAATCAACTTCCTTTCCTTGATATAGCTTCTTCATTTATATATATTATACGCAAGAGAGCTGTAAAATTCAACGTGGAATTTTACAGCTCTCAATTATGAATATTATTCTATTCTACTTCATCACTTAAATTAATATTATTTCACCATTTTTTGATTAAAACGATACCCAACTCCCCAGACCGTCTGTATGTAAATTGGCTTGCTGGGATTATCCTCTATCTTTTTCCGTATGTTACGGATATGGCTCATGACAATGTTGTAATCACCGAAATATGGTTCTTTCCAAACACTATTATATATCTGCTCTTTACTAAACACTCTGCCCGGATTTCTTGCTAATAAATGCAAAATTTCAAATTCAGTAAAGGTCAAATCTATTTCCTGTTTCTGCTTTCTTACCAAACGTTTTGCAACATCTATTTCCAATCCATCGAATCTTAATTCTGTTCTTGCATTTTCTACCACCTGAAATGCCTTCGTTCCTGTACTGACAAAAGAAACTATATGGTTTAGTATTTCTTCCTCGCTGTCTTCAAATGTCAGTATTAACATTTTCCCATATATGTACCTCACACTAACATTTTTCCAATAACGTTTAACTTCTGAACCTTGAATTTTCAAGCGACTCAGAAAATAGCCTATCTTACAAAACCTTTTTTTCGTGCATAATCTCCAATTATAAAAGCAACTGATACTATCAACAGGATAAATACGGATAATATATCCCAAACATCAATCACAGGTTCTCCAATTAATTTTGATAATGTAATATTTATCAAAAGTGTGAACGGAATTGCAAACAAAAATGTAATTCCTGTTGCCAACAGTTTTCGTTCCTTGAGTCGATAATACAGAATATAAATTATCCACAAAAAAACTAGTGTATAAATGGACATAATCGCACCAATGTTGAATACTTCATTGACTTTTATCAAAATACTTAATATGTACATAAATGGTAAAATGAGAATACTAATGGCAACCATCGCTACCAAAACACCTTTTTTCCCTAACAATATAACAGGAAAAGATGCTATCCATGTAATCAAAATAGAACTAAGTGTAATAAGTGACCATGTAAGGGTGCCCGAAATAGCAACATCACATATACAACATACTAGAATACCAATAACCATGGTAATTGTATATATTATTGATATTATAGTATTCTTGTTCATATTATTCTCATCTTTTCGTTTTAATTCAATGAGATTTTCGCTGACTTTTTCTTCGTAATTATTCATTTCTATCCTCTCCCCACTTAATAGTTCATTGACCGTAACATCTAAGATATTGCAAAGTTCCAACATGATAGATGAATCGGGCATACATTTTCCTGTCTCCCATTTGGAAACAGCTCTGTCAGTGATGTTTAACTTTTCTGCTAATTGTGCTTGTGTCAGACCTTTTTCTTTTCTGCAACTAGCAATAAACTTTCCTGTATCAATTTGATTCATTACAATATGCCTCCTTTCACGCTACACTTTACAATTTTTATCAGTTTTTGTACACAAACTGTAAGTGGAATTATCAAACTCAACCATAGGTTGGGAGAGGTATTATATTTGATAAATGCCGTTTTCTTCAACAACACCATTTTACCACACGCGCACACACAATTCCATTAAAACCGTTTACTTCGCTTTAACCTTCGCTTTAACCGATACTTCCCATTTATTCCTAATGAGAATGGAGATTTAATGCAATATTGCGAATGCACCAATGATTTTGTGAATGCAATCATTGATGACTATTTCAATTCCTTTGAAATACGCAAATACTACATTAACAAATATGAACAGCCTTATTACGGTGTCCTCTCCTATCTGTATGATATCGGCTATACGGTTGAATATGAACTTCTTCAAGAAGTCCATTTACAGGATTACTTCGATACTTCAACCGGATCTGTTGATGTAAAAGAATTTGCTGAAGATGGCGTGATCCACGTCTATTCAAATGAGACTGGAAAAGACGTTGCCCAGATACCATTAACCAAACTGTCTGAACTGGAAAAAGAAGTAAAAGATTTTGTAGAATATAAGCTATCTACATACAAGGTGGCTAATCCTACCAAACGTTCTGACCTGGTTCCGAAGTCCATTTATGCTTTTGATATTCCGAATGAAATTGCAAGAGTAAAACGCTACAAGGAATATGCAGAGTATTGCCTTAAACAATTAGAACAAATGCAGAAAGAAGGTTAAATATGAAGTTACCAAACTCTTACGGCAGCGTAATCAAGCTTGGTGGCAAACGACAAAAGCCCTACGCTGTCCGCATCTCGAAACTTGTGGAAGACGATACTGGGAAGGTCAAGCGAAAATACACCTACCTGGCTTACTTCGCCAAACCGGAAATGGCTTACACCTATCTTGCTGAATACAATAGCGGTGCGGTTGTTCCGGAGCATATGAAATACTCGGACTCGCCTACTTTCGCAGAGATGTACGAGAAATGGAAGAAATACCGAAAATCGCTTAAGAACCAGATTAGTGATTCCACATGGCGAAATTATGAGATTGCTTTTCATCATTTCAGTGAACTGCATGACCGCAAATTTATTTCCATCAGGACAAATGATCTGCAGCAATGCTTAAATGCCTACAATCACAAATGGCAGACACACCTTTGCTTCACTCATGGACAATGCCGGAGCAAATGATGTATGTATCAAATTGATTATGGGACACAGTACGAAGAACGACACCACCAAGAGAACGTACACCCATAAGACTTTAGAAGAACTTCTTACAGAAGTGAACAAGATTTAAAATAATAAATCAAGACTGATTGCTGGATACACTTATGATGTTTCTTATGATAAACATTACACTCATATTCAGCCTGAATTATCTTGAAGCGCACCGGATGGAAATGCCCTAAAAAAGCATCCAGAATCAGTAAAAATGAGTGTATACCACCTGTATATCACTTGTGTATCACGTGTATATAACGACCTCAAAACAACGTAAATTATCTTCTATTTATGAATATTCTGACAATTCTTTTGTCATTTCAATACATAAAGAAAAGCCCCAGAAATTCAACATTTCCAGGACTTCTCAATATCTTATATTATCTTAGAAATTCTTAATTAGCAAACACCCTGAGCTAACATAGCATCTACTACCTTCTCAAATCCGGCAATATTAGCACCTGCCACATAGTCTGTCTTTCCACCAACGGTTGCATTGTATCTCTTAGCAGCATCGCTGATGTTAGCATAAATAGTCTCCATGATTCCCTTAAGCTTTCCGTCAACTTCTTCGAATGTCCAGGAAAGTCTCTCAGAGTTCTGGCTCATCTCAAGTGCAGATGTAGCAACACCACCGGCATTGGCAGCCTTACCACCTACGAAGAGAACACCGTTCTCCTGAAGATACTTTGTAGCCTCAAGAGTTGTAGGCATGTTAGCACCCTCTGTTACAGATGTAACACCGTTAGCAACGAGCATCTTGGCATCCTCAATGTCTAACTCATTCTGAGTCGCACATGGAAGGGCAAGATCTACTTTGTACTGCCATACACCGTGCTCACCGTTCTGCTTTGCATGATACTCAGCAGATGGCTTAGCAGCTGCATACTCTGTAAGACGGGCACGCTTAACTTCCTTAACTTCCTTAAGAAGAGCAACATCAATTCCGTTTGGATCATAAATCCATCCGGTAGAATCAGAACATGTTACAACCTTAACACCTAACTCCTGTGCCTTCTCGATTGCGTAGATAGCAACGTTACCAGATCCAGAAACTGCTGCTGTCTTTCCCTCAAGGCTCATACCATGATCTTTCCATAATGCGTTAGTAAGATATAACAGACCATATCCGGTAGCCTGTGTACGTGCAAGAGATCCACCATAGGTAAGACCCTTACCAGTCAGCACACCTTCGTATGATCCACGAATTCTCTTATACTGTCCAAATAAGAAGCCGATCTCTCTTGCACCTGTTCCGATATCTCCGGCCGGTACGTCAACGTCTGCTCCGATATATTTGCAAAGTTCTGTCATGAAGCTCTGGCAGAATGCCATGATCTCTCTGTCAGATTTACCCTTAGGATCGAAATCAGAACCACCTTTACCACCACCGATTGGAAGTGTTGTAAGAGAATTCTTAAATACCTGCTCGAAACCTAAGAACTTGATAATACCCAGGTTTACAGAAGGATGAAGTCTTAAACCTCCCTTGTATGGTCCAATGGAATTATTGAACTGTACACGGAAACCTCTGTTAACCTGAACCTGTCCGTTGTCATCTACCCAAGGAACACGGAACATGATCTGACGATCCGGCTCTGTGATTCTCTCAAGAATCGCATTCTTTCTGTATAAATCCTCATTTGCATCAATAACAGGTCTTAAAGAATCAAGAACCTCTGTTACTGCCTGTAAGAATTCAGGCTGATCTGCATTTTTCTTCTTTACTACTTCGAGTACCTCATCAACGTAACCCATTTTTCTATCTCCTTAATATTAATTTTTAACGTCCGGAACCAGTAAAATCCCGAATCGTCATGTTCTGATCATAATCTGTTGCCTGTTTCTACAACAACCTTTTTTATTGTAACGAAAAATGCAGGATTTTGCAATAGAAAATTCTTTATTATTGTAATTTTCTACCACTACGGCGTAATAAAGCAGCTTTTTGAGTACAAAATGAAACAGAGCGATTCAAAACTTGCATTCTGAACCGCCCGGTTATAACACTAAATAAGTATATATTTTATTTATCCCTGCTTATTTTCGACCAGTCAACGAATTCGGATTCCTCGTCCGTATCATAGTAGGTCAGTTTAAAGTAATCCACCAGTTTTGCCAAGGCAAAGACAAGTATCTCTTTTTCGGAATCGTTCATCTCATCCGCAACATTTTTAATCATCTGGCGGTGAAACTGTTCGTGATGATAATAGGCAGCTTTCCCTTTATCTGTCAGGCGCAGCTTTATTACTCTTTTATCCCGCGTACTCCGTTCCCGGACAACATATCCTTTCTCACACAAGGCATCCATTGCTTTCGTGAGTGTGCCTGTTGTAACGGACATCAGTTTTGCAACGGTTTTCATATTTCGCGGCTCATCAATTCCCACTGCCTCGATAATATGCATATCATTATAACTGATATCTTTAAACTCTTCTGTGATCAGGCTTTTCGCCTCAATCTCCAGAATATCCTTGAATAATTTTACAAGAAGATCATTTAATGTCTCTTCCAGCGTCATGTTAAACTCCTTCATGATCTGGTGTGACCTACCACTCGACTGCACATGCCCCCCAGGTAAGTCCGGCACCAAATCCAGCTAATACGATTTTATCGCCCCCGCTTATCATACCATGTTTGTGGACATTATCAAGTAAAATAGGTACGCTTGCGGCCGAAACATTTCCACACTTCTGTAAATTACATGGGAATTTTTCCATTGGCTGATGCAGATGCTTTGCCACTGACTCAATAATCCGGATATTTGCCTGGTGAAGCAGAAAATATTTTACATCTTCAATTGGAAGTTCTGCCTGTTCAAGTGCTTCACTGACCGCCTTTGGAACCGTGCGCACGGCAAACTTATAAACCTCTCTCCCATCCATCTGGGTGAACGCATAATGCTGTGCACCAAGCTGGCGGTAAAGATTATTCACCGGACGGTTCTCACAATGCAATGCCATGCCACCGGCGCCATCTGATCCCTGCACCATGGAAAGCAGCTGGCTTCCTTCTGCACTAACTACAGCAGCTCCGGCTCCATCCCCGAAAAGCACACAGGTACTGCGGTCTGCCCAGTTCATCATTTTTGACAGGGTTTCCGCCCCGATAACCAGTGCATGTTTGTAACGTCCGGTACGGAAATAGGCATCCGCCGTAGCCAATGCAAATAAAAATCCGGAACATCCCGCACTCAGATCAAATGCCGTTGCACTTTTTGCTCCAATTGCAGCCTGTACTTCACACGCCAGCGATGGAAATATGTAATCCGGGGAAATGGTTCCCGCGATGATCAGATCAATTTCACATCCGGATATTTTTGCATCTGCAAGTGCTTTCTCTGCCGCCTCTACCGCCATGGAAGTCGTTGTCTCTTCCACTGCAATATGGCGCATGCCAATCCCGGTACGGGAACGAATCCACTCATCTGAAGTGTCCATAACCTGAGCCAGGTCATCATTGCTTACAACTTTTTTCGGAAGCGCACTTCCGGTTCCTAAAAATTTCATTTTATGATTCTCCTCTATGGAACAATTAGAACTTTCTGAAGCGATCATACCGCTCCTGTGCAAGCTGCTTACCACTCTTGTCATTCTGTGCACGTAAAAATTCTTTCATATTTCCTTTCATCCATGCCGCAATTGAAGTCAGCGCATCGTCATCCGCTCCGCCATACTCCGGAATCACCTTATCCACAACAGACAGTTCTTTCAGATCCTGTGCCGTGATCTTCATGACAGTTGCCGCTTCTTTTGCACGTTTTCCATCCTTCCAGAGAATGGAAGCAAATCCCTCCGGAGAAAGAATCGAATAGGTGGCATTTTCCATCATCCATACTTCATTACCAACCGCAAGGGCAAGAGCTCCACCACTGCCGCCTTCGCCAATCATCAGGCAAAGAATCGGCACCTGGATTCCGGACATTTCATAAAGGTTTCTTGCAATTGCCTCGCCCTGTCCATTCTCCTCGGCTTCTTTTCCCGGATATGCGCCGGATGTATTTACAAAAGTAATGATTGGCCGATTGAATTTTTCTGCCTGCTTCATCAGACGGATTGCTTTGCGGTACCCTTCCGGCGAAGGCATACCAAAGTTGCGTTCCTTGCAGTCCTTTAAATCTTTTCCCTTATGCACCCCGATCACGGTTACCGGCTGTCCATCCAGATAGGCAATACCACCGACAATTGCCGGATCATCACGGAAATAACGGTCTCCGTGCAGTTCCATGAATTCATCAAAAATCTGTCCCATATAGTCGACAGATGCCAGACGCTTCATCTGACGTGCCGCCATTACTTTATCCCACGGTTCTAACGGTCTGGAAAACGTATTTCTCTCGCGCATCAGTTCGGTCGGCTCATAACGGTCATCGTCATGTGCTGGATCAAAATTTGCATAGCCTTCGGTCGGACGATGCAGACGAAGAATTTTCCCCAGCGTATCTTTTAACTCGTCACGCTCTACAATTGCATCCACAAATCCGTGTTTCAGCTGAAACTCAGCTCTCTGGAATCCATCCGGAAGCTTCTCCCCGATGGTCTGCTCAATCACACGCGGACCGGCAAAACCAATCAGCGCTCCCGGCTCTGCAAGGATAATATCTCCAAGCATTGCAAAACTTGCGGTCACACCACCGGTTGTCGGATCTGTCAGAACCGGAATATAAAGAAGTCCTGCATCCGAATGCCGTTTTACAGCTGCAGAAGTCTTTGCCATCTGCATCAGGGAAATAATTCCCTCCTGCATACGTGCACCACCGGAACAGCAGAATAAGATCACCGGAAGTTTCTGTTCCGTTGCCTTTTCCATTGCACGTGTAATCCGCTCACCGACTACGTGTCCCATACTTCCCATCATGAAACGGGCATCAATCACACCGAGAACTGTCTTCTCTCCGTTGATTGTACAACTTCCCATGGTTACGCCTTCGTTTAATCCGGTTTTTTCCTGTGTTGCAGCAACTTTTTCTTCGTATTCCGGGAAATTCAGCGGATTTTCGGTCTTAAGATCATTATCCCAGGTTTCAAAAGTTCCTGCATCCGCCACCATACGAATACGGTTTTTGGTGCGGACACGGAAATAATATCCACACTCGTAGCAGACATATTTATTTTTGATGACACGCTGTTTATCCAGTTCTTTTTTGCAGATTTTACAGGTAACGGTCTCTACAACAGGTGCTGTTTCCTTTGCCTCTTCCTGCTTTGGCTCTTCTGCCTGTGTTTTTTCTGGTTCTTCGTTGTGATTTACTTTGATATATTTTTTATTAAAAAACATTGCCTTTCCCCTATCCGATTGCAAATGTCAGTTCTGCGGAACATGCCAGTTTTCCATTTACTTTTGCTGTTGCCTGCCCCACACCGATCGGTCCCTTCACCTTGATAATTTCGGTTTCAAGCACCAGAGTATCCCCTGGAACAACTTTCTGCTTGAATTTTGCTTTATTGATTCCTGCAAAATATGCCGTCTTTCCTTTCCATTCCGGCTGCGAAAGAATCGCAACCGCACCGGTCTGTGCCAGTGCTTCCACGATCAACACACCCGGCATAACCGGATTTCCCGGAAAATGACCGGCAAAAAACGGTTCATTGAAGGTTACATTTTTCTTTGCCACTGCGCGCACGCCCGGCTCCACTTCTTCCACCGTATCAATCAGCAGAAACGGATGTCTGTGTGGCAGAATTTCCATAATTTCCTGTGTTGTCATACTCATAGCTTCTACTCCTCGTATTTGCGAACCAGAAGACTTGCGTTATGTCCGCCAAATCCAAGAGAGTTTGACAGTGCATAGGTAAATGACTCGTGGGATTCTTCTTTACAGTAGTTCAGATCCATCTCGTCATCCGGTGTCTCATAACCAACTGTACGGTGAATGTATCCCTCTTCCAGCTCTTTGACACAGGTGATAAATTCAACCGCACCTGCGGCACCAAGAAGATGACCGATCATGGACTTTGTAGAATTGATCTTAATGTCCTTTGCATGATCCCCAAACAGTAACTTAATGGCACGGGTCTCAAAAAGATCGTTGTGATGCGTTGCAGTACCATGCGCATTGATGTACGTGATCTCGTTTTTGTCTACCCCCGCATCCTCGATGGCATTCTGCATAGCGCGTGCTGCACCTGCACCGTCTTCGAGTGGGGAAGTAATATGGTAAGCATCTGCAGAACATCCATATCCCACAACTTCTGCATAGATTTTTGCGCCTCTTGCCTTCGCATGCTCAAGTTCCTCAAGAACAACAATGCCGGCACCTTCACCCAATACAAAACCGCTGCGGTTTTTATCGAAAGGAAGGGAACATTTTTCCGGATCATCGGATGGAGAAAGCGCCGTCAGTGCACCGAATCCGGCAATCGCACATGGACATACGGCTGCCTCGGTTCCTCCGGCTACCATGACATCTGCCTCTCCGTACTGAATGCTGCGGAACGCATCACCGATATTATTCGTACCGGTCGCACAGGCAGTTACATCATTGGTACATTTTCCCTGCAATCCCAGCTGGATGGAGACATTTCCTGCTGCCATGTTTGAGATCATCAATGGAACGAAAATCGGATTGACTCTGCCCGGTCCTTTTTCCACAATCTTTGTATACTCGCGCTCGATTGCCTGAAGACTTCCAACACCGCATCCAACGGCTGTACCGCAACGGTAAGCGTCCTCTTTTTCCATATCAAGCCCTGCATCCGCAACGGCTTCTTTGGCTGCTGCTACTGCGTACTGTGCAAACAGTTCCATACGCTTTGCTGCCTTAAAATCCATATGCTCTTTTCCGACAAAACCTTTGACTTCTGCCGCAAGATGTGCTTTATATTCACTTGCATCAAACTTCGTGATAGGACCAAATCCAATCTGTCCGGCATGGATTCCTTTCCAGAATTCTTCCACATTCAGGCCGATCGGCGTGATTGCTCCCATTCCCGTCACAACGACTCTTCTCATTTTCCTTTTCCTTTCTTTCTATCAGGTTCCTTAAATGGCCATACCACCATCTACAGAAAGTATCTGCCCGGTAATATAATCCGACTCCGGTGATGCAAGAAATGCGACTGCATTCGCAATATCCTGTACCTGTCCGGCTCTGCCAAGCGGGATCTGCTTTTTTAATTCTTCCTGGGTCTTTTCCGGCAATACTGCGGTCATCTCTGTCTCTACAAATCCGGGAGCAACCGCATTGACGCAGATTCCTCTGGATGCAAGCTCCCTTGCAACAGATTTTGTCAGACCGATCACGCCCGCCTTGCTTGCTGCATAGTTTGACTGTCCCGCATTTCCAAGGATTCCGGATACCGAAGAAATATTGATAATTTTTCCGGCACGCTGTTTTAACAGATAGCGTGACAGATGACGAATTGTATTGAAAGTTCCCTTCAGGTTGGTATTGATCACAGCATCAAAATCGCTTTCCTTCATGCGCATCAGCAGATCATCCCTTGTAATTCCGGCATTGTTCACCAGAATATCCATATGCTTATATTCTTTGATAAGAGATTCAATCATCTCCTGACATGCTGTAAAATCAGAGACATTGCAACGAACACTCACGGCATCTCCTCCGGCCGCTTTGATCGCTGCAACCGTTTCATTTGCAGCATCTTCGGAACCATTGTAGTTCACCACAACAAATGCTCCGCGTTTTGCCAGCTCCAGCGCAATGGCTCTTCCGATTCCCCTGGAAGCACCTGTAACAAGTGCATTTTTACCGGTTAACATATTTATTGAAATCCTCCATTTTGTCGATGTTGCATGTGGTAACCTCGCGATTAATCTTTCTCATAAATCCAGAAAGGCTGCGTCCCGGTCCGATCTCCACAAATTCCTCTGCTCCGTCTGCAATCAGGCGCTCAATTGTCTGCTGCCAGCGCACGGAAGAAGAAACCTGACGTACCAGATAATCCTTAACGTCTGCCGGATCTTTGACATAATCTGCAGTCACATTGGTCAGATACGGAATCGTGATCGGCTGAATCGTTACATCTTCGAGTGCCTCCCCGAGTTTCTTTCCTGCTTCTGCTAAAAGTGCAGAATGGAACGGGCCACTGACTTTAAGCGGAACCACGCGCTTTGCTCCGGCTTCCTTGCAGGCATCTCCTGCCTCACCTACAGCATCTGCTGCTCCGGTGATAACGATCTGTCCCGGACAGTTGTAATTTGCAATGGAAACAACTTTGTTTGTTTTTGCAGCGGTTTCCTCACAGATTGCTGCGATCTTTTCCGCATCCAGTCCAAGAATTGCAGACATACCGCCGCCTACCGGATATGCCTGTTCCATATAAATACCGCGCTTGCGGACAACCGCAAATGCATCCCGCATTGTCATCGCTCCTGATGCAATCAGCGCACCATATTCGCCAAGGCTTAAGCCTGCCGTAACGTCGCAGCCAATTCCCGCTGCTTTTAATGCTGTATAAATAGCCGCCTCGGTTGTGAGCATACAGATCTGTGTGTACTCTGTAATGTTCAGCTTATCATTTTCTTCAAAGCAAAGAGCTGCCACATCCAGACCTGTCACTTCATTTGCCAGATCATAAACTGCTTTTGCTTCCGGCATGGCGTCGTAAAACTCTTTTCCCATACCAATATACTGAGATCCCTGTCCAGGGAACATAAATACTCTCTTCACTGTCTTCTCCTATTTCTGTCCCAATAACTTTTCGGCACCACTCATAACATCCCGGATAATTTCCGCACAGGTCTCTTCTTTTTTTACCAGACCCGCAGACTGGCCTGCCATAACGCTGCCGTACATGACATCGCCCTCGACAACTGCTTTGCGCAGTGCTCCGAGTGTCATCTGCTCAAGTTCTTCGAACGGTGCACCTTCTTTTTCTTTCTTTAAGTACTCGCGGGTCATTTTGTTTCGGATAACGCGAATCGGATGTCCTGTAGACATACCGGTCACTTCACTGTCAATATCTTTTGCCTTGACCACGCGCTGCTTGTAATTTTCGTGAACCGTGGATTCTTTTGCAACAACAAAACGGGTTCCCATCTGTACTGCTTCTGCGCCAAGCATCATAGCTGCCGCAAATCCACGTCCATCCGCAATTCCACCGGCTGCAATGACCGGAATGGATACCGCATCTACTACCTGTGGTACGAGTGTCATCGTCGTCTGGGCACCGATGTGTCCACCGGACTCCATTCCCTCAGCGACCAGTGCATCCGCACCGCCACGCTCCATCAGCTTTGCCAATGCCACGCTTGCCACAACCGGGATTACTTTGATTTTGGCTTCTTTCCACATGCTCATATATTTGGCCGGATTGCCGGCGCCGGTTGTTACTACCTTAACGCCTTCCTCCACAATTACTTTTGCAATCTCATCCGCTTCCGGATTCATCAGCATGAGATTTACTCCAAACGGCTTGTCGGTTTCTTTTTTTGCTGCCTGAATCTGCTCACGCACCCAGGAAGCCGGTGCTCCACCTGCTCCGATGATGCCAAGTCCGCCGGCATTGGATACCGCACTGGCCAGTTCATGTGTTGCGACCCATGCCATACCGCCCTGAATGATCGGATATTCGATTCCCAGAAGCTCTGTCACTCTTGTTTTCATAGCTTATGCCTCAACACCCTTATTTTTCATATAATCAATGACATCCTGAACGGTAAGGATCTTCTCTAAATCCTCAGAAGGAATCTCTACACCGTACTCTTCTTCCAAAGCCATAACCAGCTCAAACAGATCTAAGGAATCTGCCTCAAGATCCTCTTTGAAACGGGACTCTGCGGTGATAGAATCTGCGTCTACGTTTAACTGGTCTGCAATGATTTCTTTTAACTTTTCTAACATAATGGGTTCTCCTTTTACTGTCTTCAATTTTGTTTGATTGCGAAATAGTTTGATTGTCAAACAGTTTCTTAGTCAAAGTATATGCAAAGATAGTTTGATTGTCAAGATATTTTTTCAACAGGGTAATGATAAAAGAGTACAAAAAAGCACAGCAAACACTTTCTTCCTACACGAAAATGTTTGCTGTGCATATGGTTCTGTTTTTTGAACTTATCCGATAATGAGTTGCATTGCCCCGTATATTCCGGCATCATTGCCAAGCTGTGCCAGTTCAAAGCGGGTATCACGACATGCATGGAAGCAGCTTTCCTTAAAGTGCTTCTGGATCGTATCGATTAGAATCTGTCCGGCTTTGGACACACCACCACCGATCACGATAACTTCCGGATTGGTCACGCATGCAATATTCGAAAGGGTTGACCCTAAAATTTCTCCCACTTCATCTACCAGTCCAAGAGCTACTTCATCGCCTTCTTTTGCCACATCAAAAATGTCTTTCGCAGTAATATCTTTATAATCACGAAGCTTTGTCGCATCCTGTGTTTTGGCAAGTTTACGTTTTGCCATGCGTACAATACCAGTCGCAGAAGTATACTGTTCCAGACATCCATACTGCCCACAGTTACAAGGCTCTATCTCATCATGATTTACGGTAATGTGTCCGATTTCTCCGCCTGCACCGTTATATCCGGCAACCACATGTCCGTCCACGATAATTCCACCGCCGACACCGGTACCAAGCGTTACCATGATGACATCTTTACTTCCTTTTCCACCGCCCTGCCACATTTCGCCAAGACCTGCAACGTTCGCATCATTTCCGACTTTTACTTTCAGACCTGTCTGTGCACCGAGTTCCTCCGCAACATTGATCACTCCCCAGCCGAGATTGACACACCCGTTAACAACGCCATCACTCCGCACAGGACCCGGAACACCGATTCCCACACCCTCTACATCACTCTTACTGATGCCTTCCTGCGCCAGTTTGTTATCAATCGCCTGTGCAATATCCGGCAGTACTGCCTTTCCGTTATCGCTGGTATCTGTCTTGATTTCCCATTTGTCAAGAAGCTCTCCGCTTGTCTCAAAAAATCCCATTTTTACGGTGGTTCCTCCCACGTCTACGCCAAATCCATATTTCTTCAATTCCTGATTCCTCCTTGATCTATGTGATATGTATTTTTCTTCTACCCCATGTATCTATATTCTACCATATTCCGGAATTTCTGCCTAGTATCGATAAAAAAAATCAACCGATGTATCCATAAATACATCGGTTGCACTGTTTTATATATGTTTATTGTACGTTTCCACCACCGGTATCTCCACTCTCTCCGGTATCACCGCTATTATCCGTGGTTCCGCTATTGTCCGGTTTATTGGTATTTTCTCCATTTTCCGGCGTATCAGTGTTTCCTCCGCTTTCTCCGGAATCGTTGTCCCCACTATGTTCCGGTTTGGAATTGTTATTCTGATCACCGGCATTGCCGTCGTTATTGTCCGGCTGGTTATCATTTTCGGAGCTTCCGTCCGTTGTATTATCTTTCTGCTGGCTCTCGGAAGTCTGCTGGTCATCCGTCTGGTTTTCTTCTATCTGGTTTTCTTCGCGCATCTTGTCGTGTTCTTCCTCTTCCTGCTTCTGCTGATTTTTAAAATCATCCGAAAGCTGAGCATAAGGAAGGAAATCAAGCGAAGATAATCCCTCGTGGGCCGCAGACATATATGCTTTCCAGATCTGTGCCGGATATGTGCTTCCACTCAGATTGGAAATGGCTTTTGGATAATCACATCCCACCCAGACTGCGGTTGTATAATATCTGGTAAATCCGCAGAACCATCCATCTTTGTGATCGTTTGTTGTACCCGTCTTTCCGGCACACGGCATATCGGCAAGCTTTGCAGAACGTCCGGTTCCACTGTCCATAACGGAGGTCATGATATCCGTCATCATCCGCGCCGCATCCTGCTTATAAACCGTTTTTTCCGTCAGGCTGGACGTATAGACTACATTTTCGTCAGAATCCACAATTGATTTTACACAGGTCGGTTCCCTGTAAAGTCCGTCATTTTCAACCGCTGCATACCCGGATGCCATCTCAAGTGGAGAAACACCTTTGGTAAATCCACCAAGAGATGTGGCGAGGGTATAATCTCCGTCCTTGATCTGTGCAAAATTCATATTTTTTAAATACTGCAGGCCTGCTTTTGGTGTCAGTTCATCATACAGCTGCCAGGCAATCGTATTAATGGAATGTGCAACCGCATATCTGAGCGGAATCTTTCCGGCATATGTATTGTTTGCATTCGACGGTCCGTCTTTTAATTTATGGTCATCCACAACGGTATCCGGAGTATACCCGCGCTCCAGCTGCGGAGTATATACCAGCAATGGCTTAATCGAACTTCCCGGCTGACGGTAACTCTGGTATGCACGGTTTAACGTATAATTATCCGAATCCTGCTTACGGCCGCCCACGATTGCCACAACATATCCGCTGTTGTTATCAATTGATACTGCTGCCGCCTGCATCTTGTAAGTTCCGTCTTTGGATTTGTCTTTAAATCCTTTCAGGGTATCATCAATGGCAGACTGCAGTTCCTTTTGTTTTTCCATATCAATCGTCGTATAGATTTTGTATCCTCCGGAAAACAGTTTCTTCTGACACGCACTGTAAAGTTCGTCATATGCTTCCCCATAAGACTTCTTTTCCTTATCCGAATCAAAATAATATTTAAACTGGAAACCTTCCTGTTCCATCAGTGCACGGGTTGCGCAGTCATACGTGTAAGTGTCAATCGAACTGTTAATTTTCTCCGTGTCACTCTTTTTCGGCCGGTTCAGTGCAATCTCTTCTTTGGTTGCCTCATAATACTCTTCCTGGGAGATTTTCCCGTCATCCCGCATATTCTTTAAGATCAGATTCCGCCGGGTAATGGTATTGTCCGGGTGTGTCACCGGATCATAATTGGACGGGCGGTTCGGGATCGCACACAGATACGCGGTCTGCGATACATCAAGATCTTTCAGTTCACAGTTAAAATATCCATGACAGGCAGCGTCAATTCCGTAATAGCCGTTTGCAAAATACACGTTATTCAGATAAAATTCCATAATTTTATCCTTACTGTAACGTTTTTCGAGTTCCCACGCAAGAAACATCTGCTTCACCTTGTACTGCCACGTCTGTTTCGGCTGCATATAAATCAGCTTGGCAAGCTGCATGGTAATCGTACTTCCACCCTGCGTACCACCCTGCGATTTTTTCAGTTTCGACATGACTGTGGCTTTGACCGCGCGCACAAGTCCTTTCAGATCCACACCGTTATGCTGGTAAAACTTCTTGTCCTCAATACTGATAATCGCTGCGACAAAATTCTTTGGAATATCCTCGTATTTGACATACTGCGCATTCTTGTCTCCCCTTCGTTCAGAGATCAGTTTTCCGTCTTTATCAAAAACGGAGCAGGTCTGTGAAGGGATAAACGTAGAATCGTCGGAAGCAGATACTTCCTGCACTGCCTCACGGCGCATCTGCTGTATCTGATCCGCATATCCGCCAAAATAGTAGTATCCAAAACCTGCCAGCACAACAAGCATCAGCACGATCTGCAGCTTTATGACAAACCAGAAAAAGCGATGCTGCTTTTTCTTTCTTTTCTTTTTCTTCTTGGTTGACATATACTCTCCTCCATATTTATTTTGGAAACATACATCATACATTTTATCTCTTTTGGACAGTATATGCAAATTATCTTTTTATTAAGATTTTATTATTTTCACTGCTCCATATTTTTCCCCAGAAAATTTGCAGCTGTGGCAGACAATGCTTTCAACAGTCCAAGTGTTTCCTTTTGTCCGCTGTTATCTGCCAGAATCACAGCACCCTGACAGTCTCCATTGCACAGAATACTTGAAAGCACAATTCCCTTCGGAAGGGTTGACATTGTTTTTTTTGTAATGGAGCAGGCCTGTTCTTCTCCTGTTTTCACAACTGTGCTGCGCTTTTCAATCATTTCTTCCATTTCTTCGCTCAGCTGTTCCCCCTCAACTTCCTTTTTCCCGGTTCCCGCTGCTGCGATCACATATTCCCGATCCGTAATGCAGACCAGAGCCTCTGTGGTCTGTGCCAGTGCCTGTGCATAACTTCGTGCAAACTCGCCCAGTTCCCCAACCGGTGAGTATTTTTTGAGCATAATTTCGCCCTCCCGGCTTGTAAAAATCTCTAGGGGATCCCCCTCCCGGATGCGCAGTGTCCTGCGAATTTCTTTCGGAACCACAATTCTTCCCAGATCATCGATTCTGCGCACAATTCCAGTTGCTTTCATATGATAAATTTCCTCCTGTTTTCCAGATTACTTTCCATATTCATGTTGTATGGGTAGTATGCCGGAATCCCGGAAAAATTATGCACAGAAAACAAAGCATTTTACTTGAAAAAACGTTCATCCCGTCATACAATAGAATTAGCATTCACTAGGAGAAACGTATTATGGATTATAATGAAAATGAATTTAAGGCCAAGGCCAATATCAAAGCCAGACGCATCTGGCTTGTATTTGCCCTTCTTCTTAGTGCAAACTACGGCACAGATGTATCCCAGGGTGGGTATCCTTCCACAAATTTCATCATTTTTTTAATACTGTGCTGGGTTCCTTTTTTTGCCGGTGATCTTCTTTTGCGCATCAGGGGAAAGGCTGATGACCGCTATCGGTATGCGCTTGTCGTCGGTTACGGTATTTTTTACACGTTCCTGATCTGCACCACCGATTCACCGATTGCCTTTACCTATATTCTTCCGGTTGTCAGTCTTCTGGTTCTTTACAAAGACCGGAAATTTATGGTGGGATGTGCAATCGCCAATATCGCCAGTGTCATTATCAGTGTCATTTATCATCTGGTCGTTCTCGGTCAGAATACTGCAACGGACCAGAAAAATTATCAGCTGCAGATTGCCTGTCTCCTGCTCTGTTATATCGGCTATATCATGTCTATCCGCCATCTCATCGAATCCGATGGTGCCCTGACAAACAGTATCAAAGCCGATTTAAAACGGGTTGTTACAACTGTTGAACAGGTTAAAACCGCCAGCAATACCATCATGGATGGAATCACCGTTGTCCGCGAACTTGCCACGGAAAACAAACATGGTTCTGACATTGTCGTAGACGGAATGAACAAACTGACCGACCATAACGGCCAGCTGCAGTCCCGGACAGCCTCCTCGCAGGAAATGACAGGAGATATTAATTCCCAGGTACAGAATGTTGCTTCCATGATCAATGATATGGTATCCCTGACTGCGGAATCCGGCAAACATGCAAAAACAAGTTCCGTTGATCTGGAGAGTCTGGTACAGACTGCCGGAACGATGGCAGATCTGTCCAATGAGGTAGAACATATTCTGGACGCTTTCAAGGCAGAATTTGAAACCGTAAAACAGGAAACCGGAACCATTGACAGTATTTCCAGCCAGACCAATCTGCTGGCACTTAATGCTTCCATTGAAGCTGCCCGCGCAGGGGAAGCCGGAAAAGGATTCTCCGTCGTTGCAGAACAGATTCGCAAGCTGAGTACCGAAACCAAAGATTCTTCCGGACAGATCAGCGAAGCACTCTCGCGGCTGGATGAAATTTCAGGAAAAATGACTTCTTCCATTGAAGAAACCTTAAAACTTATTCAGGTCACTCTGGAAAAAGTAACCCAGACCGGTGAAAATGTAAATAAAATTACACAGGATTCTTCTCTTCTGGGTGAACACATCCAGACAATTGATTCTGCCATGAAAGAAGTGGAATCTTCCAATCGTCAGCTGGTAGAAAATATGGAACAGGTATCTTCCATCGTGGAAACCATGACCACATGCATCAGTGATTCCGATGAAACAAGCAAACGCATGCTCAGCAAATATGAGGAAAGTGCTTCCAACATCAATAACATAGAAAATGTAATTCAGGAGCTGATGTGTGAACTGGGCATCGGTGGTTTCATGGGTCTGGATGATATTCATGCCGGTATGAAAGCAAAAGTTATTCTTCCAAAACATCTGGAACGCATGGAGTATCACGGAGAAGTCAGATCTGTTGCGGAAAATAGTATTTCCCTGATTTTGTCTGACAATCCACAGTTAAACGGATCCGAAACCTGTAAGGTTCAGGTCACGGTTGACAATGTTCTCTACTGTTGGGATCAGGCGCAGATACAGGCTGACACGGCATCCGGTTCCCATGCCTATGCCTATGTATTGCAGCTTTCCGCACGTCCGGAAATCAAAAACCGCCGGAAATACCCACGGGCAGATGTGTCCAATCCATGTACCATCACGCTGAAAGATTCCGACACAACGTTCTCCGGTCAGCTTGACAATATCAGTGCCAATGGATTTGCATTTCTGATCCGGGATCCGTTTTTCATGGATCACAAACATGCAGATGTTGCTATCGATATCCAAAATTTTGCCCTTTCGGATCAGTCCCATCTGGAAGGACATGTCATCCGGTGCTCGGATGATGAAGGTGTATATATTGTGGGATGTCAGATGCCGGAAGACAATTATGCAATACGCAATTATGTAGATTCCCTTCTCGGTCAATAAATAAAACAGGGAAAACTTCTATGATTCCATAAAAGTTTTCCCTGTTTTCTTATCATTTAAGCTGTCAGCAAAAGTTTTTCAAACTCTTCTTTGGGAAGCGGTCTCGAATAGTAATATCCCTGAATACTGTCACACTTCATCTGTTTGAGGAAATCCACCTGTTCTTCTCTCTCAACACCTTCTGCCGTAACGCACAATCCAAGTTCCTTTGCAAGTAAAATCGTATGTTCCAGCAATCGTTCCCCACTGAAATCTCCGATGTAATCAATCAGACTTTTGTCAATTTTTAACGTATCGAAACATTTCATGTTCAGTGTTGCAAGGGAAGAATACCCCGATCCAAAATCATCTACAAGCAATGGAAAACCATTGTCATGGAACTTATCTGCCAGCCCCTTGATATTGTCATTGTCAATTGCTGCGCTCTCTGTAATCTCAATCGGAACCAGATGGGTTTTTACTCCGATTTCATCAGCGATCTGCTGATACCGGCTGACCACACTGTCAAAATACAGACTCGCCCTGGACAGATTGATGGATACCGGAATAATCTCCTTTCCCTGTTTCTGCCATTCTAACTGCTGCATACATACTTTTCGGAAAACATACTCATCCAGAACTTTTATCAGTCCGTCTCTCTCAAACAACGGAATGAATTTGCCGGGTGGAATAACATTTCCCTTTTCATCTCTCCAGCGGATCAGACCTTCTGCCCCTACCATCCGCTCTGTTTCCGGATCATATTTCGGCTGATACCACACCTCAAAACAGTTATTTTCCAGAGAATGTTTAAATTCATCCTCCATGGCTTTATCTTCAAGCATGCGGATCGTATCTTCATGGCTGTAAAACTGATAGCTGATATCTTTGCGATCCTTGATCTGATTCTTGGCAAAATTTGCTTCGCTGTATACCTCTTCCACTTTGGAATCCGGTTTCCACTTCGTCACCCCAAAATAAGGGATCAGCTTCGGAACCTTCAGTCTTTCCGACAATTCTGCCAGTATGGTCTCCAGCTGCTGTAACTGCCGGATCGTTTTTTCCTGATCCTTTCCACTACTGTAAATCACAAAACGGTCTGCATTGATATGTCCTGCCAGATCATCTTTTTCCAGTATCTCCTGAATACATTTCCAGATTCCTTTGAGTGTTTCATCCCCTTTGATAATTCCACAGATCGAATTGATAATTTTAAAGGAGTGGATGTCCATGGACACCAGATATCCCGGTTGCCGGAAATCCCGGATTTTCTTCTTAAAACTTTCGTAATTATTTCCACCGGTTACACTGTCCACATATGCCATGCGCTCAAGTTCCCTCTGTTTTTCGGAACTGATATCGGAAAATCCTGCTACCATCCGGTGCAGCTGTCCTCCATCCGATGTATTTACAAATTTTGCACGGCAGTATTCTACTTTCTCATCCCGCACAATCCGGTAATCATACTGATATGCTTTTTTCATGCTCAGCTGCTTACGGAGATTTTCAATGGAGGTCTCATACAGCATTGTCTCACGATCTTCGGTAAGGACAACCTTCCCCACATATTCTGCCATGATAGCTTCATATCCCGGAATTTCCTTAAGCGTATCATTGAGCACAGAGCGCACTGCGGAGTTCACCTTATATGCATATACCTTATCATGATCCACATCTACATAATATACACTGTTAAAATTGCTTCCCAGTGCCTGAATAATCTCATTCTGGCGTGTGTCTGCCCTGATCTGTTCGATCAGGCCCAATACATATTCCGGCTGTTTCTGTGAACCGCCCTGAATCCCACCCATAGAGATCTGATATACCACGTCTTTTCCCGAAGACTGAATCTTTGCACTTACCGTCTTTGCGCCATGGTCAATATCCTGAAACAGTTTTAACAGTTTCTCTTTTTCCATAATTCTGTCCATGAGGATACTATGCTCCAGATCCGCAGCATTCTCAACGATTCCCATGTGACGGGCTGCAAACTCTGATGGCCTGATCCTGTGTTCTTTGGGATAATAGTAAAAAAAATACTTTCCCCATTTTGCCAGAGTCTCCTGAATCTCTATTGATATATCCCTGCACTTCTTCTGATCGATTTTTTCTACCATAGGCCTGCCTTTCCCTGGTAAACTGTAAATATTGTCTGATTATTTCTGTACAAATATACTATAGCACAAACTATTTTCCTCGTAAAGGTAGTAGATTTTCACAAAAACACACGAAAAGCGCATGCAACAGAAATGTCACATGCGCTTTCCAACTACACAGCATTCGCTTATGTTCTATTTTATTTTACGGTTTCTACCTTAATCACATTCGTATTTCCTACTTTGCCATTGATCAGACCACCGGTCAGAACAACAGCATCTCCGCTCTGTAATGAAAATACTTCTTTTGCCTTTTTCATTGCATGGTAGAACATAACTTCCATGGAACTGAATTCCTCGCAGAGAACCGGAGTTACGCCCCAGCTTAAGTTCAGTTTCCGCCATACTTTCTCGGAAGTCGTCATTCCGATGATATCTACCGGACAACGGAAACGGCTGACCATACGTGCGGTAGTTCCGCTGAGTGTACTTGCGACAATACATTTTGCCTGGACATCAACTGCCATCGCACAGGTTGCATGCGAAATGGCATCCTGAATGCTTCTTGTCTCAAAATCAGAAGTGCGGAAACGCTTGGTATATTTGATCTGGGATTCCGTATACTCAGCAATCTCTGCCATGTTCCGCACAGCATCTACCGGATATTTACCGGCAGCCGATTCTCCGGACAGCATGATCGCGGATGATCCATCGTATACCGCGTTTGCCACATCGGAAAGCTCTGCACGTGTCGGACGCGGATTGTGAATCATGGACTCGAGCATCTCGGTCGCGGTTATGACACGTTTTCCGAGCATACGGCACTTGCTGATCAGATACTTCTGAACCGCAGGCACTTCCATGCCCGGGATTTCGACTCCGAGATCTCCACGGGCAATCATGACACCATTGGCAATCTCACAGATTTCTTCAATGTGCTCCACACCCGAACGGTTCTCAATCTTTGCAATAATATCAATATCTTCGCCGCCGTTCTCGTCAAGGAATTTACGCATATCCTCGACATCTTTCTTTACGGAAACAAAAGATGCCGCAACGAAATCCACGTCGTTTTTGATACCAAACAGCAGATCTTTCTTATCCTGCTCGCTCAAAAATGCATGATCCATGACCTTGTTCGGGAAATTCATGCTCTTTTTATCCGACACCTCACCTCCGACAAGAACCTTACAGATGGCATCCGGTGCTTTCAGCTTTTCTACTTCCAGAATAATCAGACCATTGTTGATCAGGACATGATCTCCCACCTTCAGATTGTTGATCAGGTTTTTGTAGGTTACGGAAACTCTCTCCTGATTTCCCACAATATCATCCGTTGTCAGTGTAAATGTATCTCCATCTTTTAACGTGATCTTTCCGTTTTCGAAGGTTTTGATCCGGTACTCCGGTCCTTTGGTATCCAGCATGATCGCAATTGGAAGACCTAACGCCTTACGCACTTTTTTGATCGTATCAATCTTCTTCTGATGTTCCTCATGGCTTCCATGGGAAAAGTTTAATCTGGCTACATTCATGCCGGCTTTACACATCTGTGTCAGTACAGATTCGCTTTCGCTTGCAGGTCCGATGGTACAAATAATCTTTGTTTTTCTCATAATGCTTGTTCTCCTGTCTCTATCCAAATTTTTTTGTATCCCCTGAGTTTCATTCTGTCACACACAGACGGGATTTGCGCGGATATACCGCCCGACGATCAGCCGACGCGCCGGTGGAACAAGAAATTTGGGCTTCGAGGTCAGAATTCTCTGTACCAGCAGCCACTGCTGTGTCATATGGCTCACCGGAAGGAAACGAAGCCCGATTCGCCTGACTTGCGGAACAACGGACGGTTTCCCTTCCCTGAGCACTGTCTGGGAAATGCAAAACTCTCCTGCATCATTCAGGTAATCCTCCGCCTGCCGGTTATGCATACTGCTGCTAAGCACATTGACCTTCTGCTGCATTCCACAGGCATCTGCTACATTCATCTCCACCGGCATGCGAAGCACAAACGCCGCAATGACCACAGCGGAACAGATCAGCACAATATGATGTTTCTTTTTGGTCCGTTTTCCGAAGTGCTTATGCATTTGCAATCACATCTGCCAGAGCTTCCATCGCTGGTAGGTCGGACTCTTTCATGGCGGAACGGATCGTTACCATCGGCTCCACAATGGTAATATTTTTCATGGTTTCCAGAATTCCCTTCATCGTTCTTCCGGCCGTCGGTCCCCAGGTACCGTTCTCAATAATACCTACGGTACGGTTCTGGAATGCCTTGGACTGTAAATGATGCAGGAAGTCCTGCATACATGGGAATACACCGCCATCGTAACTTGCTGCTGCAAGAACCATACGGTCATAACGGAACGCATCTTCCACAACTTCTGCCATATCATCACGGGAAAGATCCATGACAGAAATTTTCTCTACTCCTTTGGCACGCAGCATCTCAGCAAATTTCCGTGCTGCTTTTGCAGTATTTCCATGGATCGATGCATATGCTACAAGAACACCCTTATCCTCCGGCTTATAGCTGCTCCAGGTATCATATAATCCAATGTAATAACCAAGATTTTCATTTAATACCGGACCATGCAGCGGACAGATTGTCTGGATATCCAGTCCTGCTGCTTTCTTTAACAGTGCCTGTACCGGTGCACCGTATTTTCCTACAATATTAAAGTAATATCTTCTCGCTTCACAGGCCCATCCTTCCGGATCTTCATAATCCAGTGCACCGAATTTTCCGAATCCGTCTGCAGAGAATAAAATCTTTTCACTGCTCTCATAAGTTACCATCACTTCCGGCCAGTGTACCATCGGTGCCATATAAAAATTCAGCGTATGGGTACCAAGGGACAAAGACTCTCCTTCTGCCACTGTAATTTTATGGTTCTCATCTACCGGAAGCTCGTCAAAAAACTGCGGAAGCATGTGAAATGTCTTGGCATTTCCCACCAGAGTTACTTCCGGGAAAAGCTCTACCAGACGTCCGATACTTCCGGCATGATCCGGCTCCAGATGGGAAACAACCAGATAATCCACTTTCCGTCCGTCCAATGCGGCCAGCAGATTTTTCTCCCACTGCTCCACACCTCTGGTGTCTACCGTATCCATCAAAGCTACCTTTTCATCCAAAATCAGATAAGAATTATAAGATACACCATGCGGAACCACATACTGGCTCTCGAACAGGTCAATCGTCTTATCATCTACTCCGATATACTTTACTGCTTCTGAAATTGTTACACTCATTTTTTCTCCCTCTCTTTTTGTTTTTATTTATGTATTATGATGCATACATATCATTTTCCTCTTCACGCTCTAAATCCTCCGGACTCATATAGCGGCGGAACAGGCGCTCTAAAATAAAATCAAATACCATGGATGTAACTGCCGGAATTACCACAAGCAGTACCGGTATAATATAAATCGACAGAGCCGATGCAATCAAAATCACCAGCAGCAGCAATGCCCATGGCAGATGCCTTATCATCAGCAGAAATGCATTTTTCAATGTCTGCTTTACGGTATTTTCAAATCTTGCAATATATGGGAATAAAAATGCGCTCCACATAATCGCAACAGCAATCATAATCAGAAAGAAATAGAAAAATGCGCCCTTCATACTGCCGGTTTTTAATACCTGATAGGTGATATAGGCATCACAGCCCAGAATAATCATAACGGCCAGCCATATAAGATATGGCAGTGTTGCAGCCTTAAAGTTGTCCCTGAACGCTCCGAAAAAGGTTCTTGTGGTATATCCGCGGTCACCGCGGATGGATTTATGTACCGTGTAATACAACGCGGTGGTCGATGCCCCGATCGTAAAAACCGGAATGCAGCAGATCACCCATAAAATGCTGACCCACACGCAGTCCACAAGTTTTCCCAGCATCTGAAATACAATATTATCCCAATTAAATTTCACGCTTATTCCTCCAGTCGCCCAATAATTTCTTCTGCGATTTCTTCTTTTGTTTTTCCATCCGTAGCTACGAGAATGTCTGCAGCCGCCTCATACTTTGGCCGGCGTACTTCCATCAGTTCAGAAATGTATGCAACATTCATATGACCGTTTAAAAGTGGACGGTCCGTACTGTTTTTTACACGTTCGTATATGGTCTGCGGTGTTGCCGTAAGAAATACAACGCTTCCCCCATCCCGCATGCAGTCTACATTTTCCTGTCGCATTGCCACACCGCCTCCACAGGATACGATTGTCGGCTCCTGCTGATTTAGTGACTGGATCAGTTTTGTCTCAAGCTCCCGGAAATAAAGTTCTCCGTATGTTTCAAAAATTTTGCTGATCGGCATTCCCTGTTCTTTTACGATACGCTCGTCCATCTCCACAACCGGATAACCCAGCTTTTGCTTTATCGCACGTGCAATCGTGCTTTTACCAGCTCCCATAAAACCGATCAGGAAAATATTTTTCTTTTCTTTATTCATGAAAAAATTTCTCCTTCACTTCTTCTACCGGCATATCCATACCTGTATATAACCGGAATGCAGCAACTCCCTGCCACAGAAGCATTCCCTTGCCTCCAATGCAGGTACATCCTGCTTCTTTTGCTTCCCGCAACAGTTTTGTCTCTGCCGGATTATAAACCGCATCACATACAACCAATCCCGGACGGAATGCAGATAAATCTTTTACCACACTCTGGTCATCCATCGGTTTCATACCAACGATCGTCGCATTTGCAAAAATGTCACTGGATGTGATCTCCTCTGTCATCTTTGCCGTATCCGCAATGTCATATACATTGACAACAATTCCCGGCACTGCTTTTCGGATCTTTTCTGCGGTCTGAAGAGTACGCTCAAAAAATGCATCCTTAATATTGAAAATCGTGATCTCTCTGGCTCCATCTAATGCACATTGTACCTGAATGGCTGTCGCAGCTCCGCCACCGCCTGCGACCGTGATCTTTTTTCCTTTAATATCTACGCCATGGTCCTTGAGGTTGTGTACAAAGCCTTCTCCGTCCGTGATATATCCGGTTAATCTGCCGTCATCGTTGACAATTGTGTTTACAGCTCCGATAATCTGTGCTGCCGGAGACAGCTCATCCACATACTTTGCCGCCTCGGTCTTATCCGGCATCGTCACATTGATTCCACGCATATGAAACAGTTTCACCGCGTCAAGTGCTTCTTTTACCTGATCTTCTTTTACATCAAATGCAACATATGCATAATCCAGCCCCAGCTTTGCAAAGCTGTAATTGTACATTGCCGGGGAACCGGAATGTCCTACCGGCGAACCGATCAGTGCAAGTAACCCTGTATGTCCTGAAATTCTTTCTTCCATCTTTTTTCTCCTGTCCTTGTATGTTGGTTATATGATACCATAACTTTTAAATTAAGTACAACAATTCCAGTGGTCTTTGAATAAGTACCTGTGCTCTGTTTTTACGAAGGAACTCCGCATCGCGGAATCCCCACATGACCGAAACACATGGAAGTCCCGTGTTTTCCGCGGTCTGAATATCCACCTCGGAATCTCCTACATAAATGGCCTTCTTCGTGTCCGTTTTTAAAATTTTCATGGCTTTTTGTACCATATCAGGTGCCGGTTTTTTTGCCACACCTTCCATCTCACCGATTGCCGTAGTCATATAACCCCGGAAAAAACGTTCATCCAATTCTTTTACTGCCGAGTCCAGCTTATTGGATACAATTGCTGTCTTCACTCCGCGCGCCTTTAATTCAGTCAAAAGATGCATGATATCCGGATATGGCTTTGTATGATCCAGACAATGCTCCCCGTAATATTTTTTAAATTCCGCAAATGTCTCTTCAAACTTCGGGTTTTTCTCCCCATCCGGCACGGCACGCACCATCAGCATGCGCACCCCGTTTCCTACATATCTGCGCACCTGATCCAGCGTACAAGTCGGCATATTCTGTGACTCCAATGCCGCGTTGGTAGCGTTTTTTAAATCTTCCAACGAATATAACAAGGTTCCGTCCAGATCAAAGATCACACTTTTTTGCTCTTCCTGCTCACCGGAATCCCGATAGATTTCTTCAAACAGATCTTTACGCATAATCCGGATATTGTTGATCGTATCACTGCTGTCAACCATGTAATCTCCAACCCGGCCAAGTGTATACTGTTCGTTTTCATCTTTATCCCGGAACAGTTTTACCTTGCGCTCCAGCCTGCGTGCACGAACAATTGTAGTTCCCTTTGGCACGCAGACCTTTGCACATTTCATCGGTTCTACGATGATTCCTTTCTCTACATCTTTGATGGTAGGTTCATACTCTGCATTTCTCAGATCAAACTTCCAATCCGTGTAAATCCGGAATTCTTCCATAAAAGCCTCTTCATTACGAAAGAAACATTCCCCTTTCGGTCCAATGATAAAAACAATTCCTGCTTCCACTGTAGCTTTCATATCTCCCTGCAGAGTCCGCACAGTCACCTGCGTTCCCTCCGCAAAGAGATCCGTTGCCCGGACATATCCCCACGGAACGGAGCGTCTGCAGTACGTCTTTGCATCCTCTGCCTCTATTCTGCAATCCTGTGCATACACAATATCGGTATTTCCCATATAGTCCCGCATACGCTGCTCGATAACAGATTTAATACCCGAAGCTGCCGGCTGTTCATGTCTTCCCTGTGCATCATACTCCATGCGCGGTGCAAAATGATGTTCTTTGCAAAACTTTAAATATTCCTGTGTCATCAATTCCATCGGAATCAGGCCACCCGCTTTTTCCAGATGTCCTCCGCCGGAACCAATTCCTTTGCACAACTCTGCCGCAAGTTCACTCGCCTTGACTTCTTTCACACAGCTTCTCACTGAAAACTTCACACCTTCTGGTTGCAGATTAAATGCCACACAGATATCAATCGCATCCACTTCCAGTACCAGATCGGAAATCAGTCCGAGAATATTCGGATCACACTGCCCCACTTTTACAATCGCGGCACGAAATTCTTCTACATAATCCGTATGAAGAAGTGCTGCTCCAGCAACTTCCAGTTCTTCCAGCGAAAGATTGGCATTGCGGAGTTTCCTCATGATTGCCGGGTCAAAGTTTGCCTCGTCACGCAGATCCCGGTCTAGCGGATGTACAATTTCCGTCAAACTTCCGGTATCCGTATATAATCCATAATACAGTGCTGTTGACAACTCACGATTACCCCGTACATCAAATCCTTCTGTTTTGAGCATATTCCAGACCAGTGTCGAGCACGCGCCCAGATTAGAACGCACCTCGGAAAGCTCTGGTAATTCCGTGCAGATCCGGTGATGGTCAATTACAGCAATATGTTCTGCTTCAAACACTGCAGAATTTCCGGAATGGTACTGGCAGTCCACCATCACCAATAACTCTGGTTTGTGCAGATAATCCACATGCTCGATTGGTATTTTCAGATCCCGGATCAGCATCACCAGATTCGTTTTCCGGATCACATTCTGCCCTCCGTAAATCAGACGTGGTTCTTTTCCTTTGGATTTCAAATACAGATAGACCCCAAATCCACATGCAATGGTATCTGCATCCGGATTGTCATGGCACTGTATTACAATATTGTCATACGCTAATAACTCACTCAGTTTCATCTTAATTCCCCTTGCCTGATTGTTCTACTTGCTTTTTAGATTATATGGGAAGAAAAAGCTGCTGCGGTTCTTTTTGTCAAACATCGAATTATATTGCAACATATGATACTTTTCAATCCATTCTTTTTCTTCTCCCTCGGCCTCATCGATATGCAGGTAGCAGCCTTTACTCTTGGAATAATAGCCTCTGGAATTGATGGCTGGAACAACCTCCTGCATATCTGCCAGAAACTTATTGTATGCCGGAAGCTCAATTCCAGCCCGTTCCAGTGCCATGGTAGACAGATAATCAAGACTGGTAATGTCTACCGTTTCTTCCGGTGTATCATAATTGGTCCAGATAAAAAACGGAACTGTGTACAGTTTTTCCAGCTCATCTTCCGTCAGCCCTGTGAGTCCTTTTCCATTCAGAATCGGATAAAAATTACTGTTTAAGCTTGGCTGATGATCTCCAAAGAAAATGATTTCTACCGGATCATCTACCTTTGAAAAATAACTGATCAGGTTTTTTACTGCCTCATCACTCTCGTGTACCAGGGACAGATACTGGTTGGCATCCGTATAAGAACGTCCAACTTTATAATAATTCTCCGGAAAATTGTCATAGGTTTCCGTATAACCACCGTGGTTCTGCATGGTAATTCCCATAAAGAACAGTTTTTCATTATTTTTACGGTTTTCATAACGCCTGATAATCTTATCATACAGTTCCTGGTCGGTAATATATTCCCGCAGGATCTTTGTCTGGTCAAAATAATCAATAAAGTGCATTTCGTCAAACCCGATATGCGGATACACCAGATTCCGGCTCCATCCGGTTTCATAATATGGATGCATGGCAATGCACGTATACCCGTCATCTTTCAGATTTGACACAATCGTTGTCGGAGTATCACTGATATACTGCTGATAAACAACGGATCCCATCGGAAGAAATGCCATGGAATTTCCGGACATAAATTCCCACTCCGAATTAGGAGTCTTCGCGCCAAATACCGACGAAAGTGCATATCCCTTCGTTGTATTCTTTTTCAAAGAATCGATAAACGGTGTGAGCGGCATGTTGGTCTGCAGATCCCCCAACACACTCAGATCGGAAAACGATTCATTCATAATGGCAATGATCGTCGGATTTTTTGCTTTTTCATTTGTTGTGCTGTAATCCTTTTTATCGGATTGATAGGTTTTCTCCAGTTCTTTGATCTTATCTTTGGAATATCCTTCCGGAGCAGAAATAAAACTGTCACGAACCCCCAGTACGTAATTCAACAGATATCCATTGCGATAAGTTCCCTTCTGTTCCCACGTCTCTGTGTTTACATCATAAGCATTTGCTGCAATGATCACACAACTTAAGGCAATCGCCATCACAGAAATTACCCGCATCTGAATTTTTCCGGTAAACCGGACATGCCATTTGCGGACAAAAGCAATAAACAATGCTGCCAGAAAGATCACATATACTCCACGATCGTTCAATTGCAATTTATAATTTCCTGCCACACTCAGACCGGTTCCAATGGATCTGATATCGGAAAACGTAAATTCATTTCCGCGGAACAGATATACAAAATAGTCTACAAATCCAAACGAAAGCAGCGACACATGGGCAATGATGCAGGTCAGCCCACTGTTGTTCGTAAAAATCTGCACAACAAAATAGACAATCAGACAGCAAAGCACATTTAAAAAGAGCTTCTCGTACGTTGTCCTCGTAAAGTTTTCAGGATCAAGCAGCATATACTGTATCGAAAAAGTGGTGAGACAGGAACCTCCGATAAACAGAATCAGTGTCCAGAGCCACGGACACCGGTCATCCAGTTCCAGATGCAGACTTTTTACCAGATAGTACGAAAATCCATATGCGATCAATGCAACGATGGAAAAATCAATGGTCACATACATTACGACTGCCAATATAATTGCAATCGCCGCCCATATGTTATTTTTTTTATCGTATTGAAGTTTGATTTTAAATTTTGGTTTCATGCCATTACAATACAACAAAATTCCCGGCATGTAAACCGGGAATCCTGTCTGAAATCTTAATTTTGTGTGAATTATTTCTTTTTGAAGTTTGTGTATCCCTTCTGCTTATATGGATGTGCAGCCCAGAGTTTATCTGCTGTTTCTTTCCAATCCTTTGCGTAATCTACGCACTTTCCACACAGATGCTCAACCGGCTCCTCCTGTTCTACATCTGTAGAATGAGCTCCGGTCTCATGAACCATCTTCTGTAAAATCTCCGGATTCTCAAGCATCGGACATGGACGAAGCATGTTTTCGTTGAATGGCTGGTTATCACGGTAAGCCATAAACAACGGCTGCTTCAGACACTCAAGCAGGGATTTCTCGCGGATGTTTGCTCCAGAGTAGTGAATAAATACACATGGCTCTACATCACCCTTCGGGTTAATATGACAGTAGTTACGTCCTCCGGCGATACATCCTCCAACGTATTCACCGTCGTTCTGGAAATCCATAACGAAGATTTCTTTTCCACCTTCAAATCCACGAACTTCACGCAGTCTGTGGTAAATATATTCTCTCTGCTCCTTGGTCGGCATCAGTTCTGGTGAAGCCTTCATTCCTACCGGCATCAGATGAAAATACCATGCGAAACGGCTTCCATGCTCGATCAGAAGATCAAAGAACTCATCACTGGTAACCGCATCCATATTCTTGCTTGTATAACATACACTGTTTCCAAAGATCAGTCCGTTCTCATGTAACAGATCCATTGCGTGAAGGACTTTATTGTATACACCTTCTCCACGTCGGAAATCGTTGGCATCTTCAAATCCCTCAAGGGAAATGGAAAGGGAAAGATTTCCTACACGCTTCATATCCTCGCAGAATTTCTCATCTACAAGTGTTCCGTTTGTGTAGCAATGGAATGCGCAGTCATTGTGTTTCTCACACAGACGGATGATATCAGCCTTACGTACCAGTGGTTCTCCACCGGTCATCATATAAAAATATACGCCCAGTTCCTTACCCTGTGTAACAATGTTGTCTAACTCATCAAATGTCAGATTTAATTTATGACCATACTCTGCTGCCCAGCATCCTGTACAATGGAGGTTGCATGCACTGGTCGGGTCCATAAGAATGAGCCACGGAATATTGCAGTTCTCAATTTCTCTCATTTTACGAATCTTCTTGGTTCCTGCAAACGCTGCCTGATATCCAAGATTCAGTGCTGTCATCTTGGCAACATGCGGATCTGTCTCATCCAGAAGACGATTCACATAACGCATCCACTTGCTGTCCGGATTCTGAATCATTTTCTTTGCGCCTTCGTATGCCTCAGAACGGAAATTGCTTCCCATAAACTTCTGTGCGAGGTTTACAATATTGAGCAAACCTTTCTCTCTGTCCTTATTCAGACTCTTTAACGTAGCATCGATAGCGAGCGAAAACGCCTGTCTTTCTGCCGCATCTTTTAAACTTGCCATTTTCTTACTCCTCCGTTTTCTTTCTTGTGTAAATAAATCATAAGATATTTCATCCATTGGAAGTATAGTTGTTTTTCCACCGAATGAACATATTCAATCACAAAACCATGTATGTTTGCAATATACAATCTTCTGAAAATGTCTAAAAAAACATGATTTGTGCATTTTTCCAACGATTTTTGGATATAATTTTTGTTGCAGACTCAAAACGTAGTTTTGAATACTACGTGACATTATACCACTATCTTATGTAAAGTCAACATAAAATATTTACATCTGCTGAAAATTGACCGAAGCAATAAAATATACTATAATGCTGTTGTTTCTTAAAAAATTGATTATTTACTGAAGATTGGAGTGATTGTATGCCGGGTTTTACCACCCACTATCTGTTTGGCATAGACGCATGCAGACGTCTGACCTCCACATCCATGCACAATATGATCCGACGCGATCACAGCGCATATGCACTTGGTCTGCAGGGACCTGATCTGTTTTTTTACTATCTTCCCTCTTACCTGATGCATCGAAAAAATATTGGAGATCTGGCACATCGCAAGGATACTGGCCAGTTCTTTGCCAATCTGCTGCAAAGCCGCAAACTTTTTGCAGGGAAAAAACATTCCCTCTCTATTGCAGACGCTTACATCTGTGGATTTATGGGTCACTACACACTGGATTGTACAATTCATCCCTATGTATATGCATTTACAGGCTATAATGCCCAGACCCCACCTTCCAATACAGAATATTTTGGTCAGCATGCTTATTTCGAAACGGAACTCGATTCCGAACTTTTATATGAGAAAAAGCATCTGTATCCTTCCCAGTTTCATCAGAACGCAACGATTCGTCTGACGACGCTCCAGCGGAAAGTCATTGTGCGAATGCTGTGTTACGCATACCGGAACACCTATCCGGATATTTCCGTGAGTGAACTTTTCCTGAGCGGTGCACCATTCTGGATGAAACTTGGAACCCATTTACTGAATGATCCAAGTGGCCAGAAGAAAGTATTATCCCGTCTGATCGAGAAAATTTTCCTTGGACGTGCTTTTTTATCTCCGATGGTTGCCAGCGATTATTATCGTTTTATACAGGACCCGATGAACCTCAAACATCACACCTGGATTCATCCATGGACAAAGGAGTCTTCCAATGCCTCTTTTCCGGAGCTCTATGAACAGGCTGAGAAAATTTATCATAAACGTCTGATTGATTACGCACACTTGCAGCACTCTGGTTTTCCGCAAAAAGAAACCGCACGCTTTCTGTCCGCGTACGGTAATTTTTCGTTTCTGAGTGGTCTGCCTTGTGATGAATAAAAGAGTTTCTTCCTATTATATAAGAGACATATGATTATAATATAATCTGATTTTGGAAATCCGCAATCTGCTGACAGATAATTTCCATCAAACGCGTGCGTGCTTCCACGCTTGCCCAGCCAATATGAGGAGTGATAATCAGCTTTTCGCTGTCTTTGATTTTGCGAAGCGGATTATCCTTCCGCATTGGTTCTGCGGAAAGGACATCCAGCCCCGCACCCGCGATTTCTCCGGCCTCAAGCGCATCCGCCAGATCCTGTTCCACAACAATCGGTCCTCGTCCAAGATTCAAAAAAACTGCAGACGATTTCATTTCCCGAAATGCTTCCCGGTTCATGAGTCCCCGCGTATTTTTATCAAGAGGTGCATGAACAGAAACAATATCTGATTGTTCCAACAACGCATCAAATTCCACACGTTCATATCCCTGCTGAGAATTCTTACCGGAAGTGGAATAATAGATCACCCGGCATCCGAATGCCTTTGCAATATCCGCCACACGTCTCCCGATATTTCCCAGACCAATGATTCCCCAGGTTTTTCCGCTCAGCTCATGAAACCTTTTCTCAAAATGGGTAAACATAACATCTCCCACATATTTCTCCGATTTGACATACTGATCATAATACGCAAGCTTTTCCCAAAGATAAAACAGCATGGCAAACGTATGCTGGGCTACGCTTTCCGTGGAGTATCCTGCGACATTACGCCATTCTATGCCACGGCTTTTTAAATATTCCTTATCCAGATTGTTTGTTCCCGTTGCCGTCACACAGACAAGTTTCAGTTTTTTTGCTTTTCCAATCGAATGCTCATTAATCTCCACTTTGTTTAACACGATCACGTCTGCATCCACGGTCCGTTCCAAAGCTTCTTCTGTAGTGGAAAAATTATATGTTACCACCTCTCCCAGTTTTTCAAATGCAGACAGATCAATATCATCTCCAATTGTTTTTGCATCCAAAAATACGATTTTCATTTTATCCTCCTACCCTATTCTGATTCCAAAAGAAAAAGAGGCTGCCTTTTCTAACATCCTCTTCCCCTTTACATCCTGTATTTATATCTATGCAATCGAAAATGCATAGACCGTTTTTGTATCATATGATTTTCCGGCTTCTGTCAATGGTGTTGTAAAATTTGGCTCATTGATGGAATTTGGAAAATACTGTGTTTCCAGACAAAAAGCATCCCGCTCTTTGCATACTGCTCCGCCCTGCACTTTCTGTCCCTGAATGAAATTCGCAGTGTAAAGCTGCATACCGATACAATCCGTAATCACGTCCATCTTTATGCCACTCTTTGTACTGTATGCGGTGGCAATCTTTTCAAGCCCTGCCCGCTCCTTATCCAGAACAAAATTATGATCGTATCCATGGCCGTAAGAAAGCTGATCATTTGCCTGCTCAATATCTCTGCCCATCGGCTTTGCTTCCCGGAAATCAAACGGTGTTCCATCCACCGAAGCAATCTCACCGGTCGGAATGGATTTTGCATCAATTACCGGTGTGTAATGAGACGCGCGGATCTGCAGAATCTGTTCCATGGCACTGCCGCTTCCGGCACCATTCAGATTGAAATATGCATGATTTGTCATGTTAAAAATCGTTGTCTTATCCGCTGTTGCATGATATGTAATGGAAAGTTCGTTCGCTTCAGTTACTTCATACGTTACTTTCATAACTGCATTTCCCGGATATCCCTGCTGACCTTCTGCATCCTTAATTACAAATGTAATTTTGTCTGCCGTCTGTTCCTCAGCATCCCACAGACGTCTTGAAGTCGCCTGTGAACCACTGTGCAGATTATTTTCATTATCGTTTTTCTCAAGCTGATAGGTAACTCCATCGATCACAATTTCCGCATTTGCAATACGATTGCAGTTTCTTCCAACAACTGCTCCAAAACTGGCCATCTGCTGCTGATAAGTCTCTGCATTTTCATAACCAAGGACCACATCTGTATTTTTTCCGTCCTTATCTTTTACCACAAGTGATACAATGGATGCTCCAAAATCTGTAATCTGTGCATACATCCCCTTCGTATTGGAAATAGTATAAAGTGTTGCCTCTTCTCCATCTGCAAGCTTTCCAAATGCTTTTCGTTCCATAACTGTAATTGCCTCCTGAATTCATCTACTCTGTTCCTGTCTATATAAAATATTTTACCTTGTTTGGGTTAAGAAGTAAAGAACAAGTGCCGATGTAAATAGTAAAAATATAGAAATTATAACCTTTTTAAGAAAGGATGTTTATTATGTCCACAAAAGTTTCCTCTGGGGTATCATTATCCACGAATTATTTTTTAAGAAACTTCTATACAAATAATCAGAAAGCAGCCAAAACCTCCGGTCGGTCCGGTTACAGTAATGTGGAGCTTTCCTACGAAGACAGCCGTGCTTTAAACAGGGCTGCCAAGCGGCTTTCCAAAAGTGATTTTGGTTCCGACACGGATGAGAAAGACGATGATCTCAATGATACATCGAAGGCTGCCATTGAAGCCTTTGTGGATACTTACAACTATACGGTCACTTCCGGGAAATCCAGTTCCGACTACGAAACCAAACGTTATGTCAAGCAGCTTAACACGCTGAGTAAAAAACACGCAGACGAACTGGAAGATTTAGGTATCACGATAAACAGTGATGGCACTTTGGATCTCAACAAAGACCTTCTGAAAACCGCCAATAATTCCAAGGCACGAAAGCTGCTCTCTTCGGATCAGGAATATCCGCAGAAGCTCGTCAAGCTTTCCCGTAAGATGAATTCTGCTGTACAGGAGAACATTATGTCCTTGATCAGCACGCAGAATATGCATATTGACATCTCCTTATAAAATGCCAAGCAAAAGCAGGTGATACGGTTCGTATCACCTGCTTTTGTTATTTCACTGTTCTTATAGGAACTCATCCTCTTTTGGCCAGAGATCTCCCTCATTTAATCCGTGCTCAGTCAGCCAGCTGTCCTCCACAGAAAAACAGGTTTCCTCTTCTTTTTCATTGATCAGAGTCACCGACACTTTCGGCCGCTGCCCTTCTGCCAGTTCCTCACACCCATACTCTCCGTCAAAAATGTGCTTGATCTTCCACATATGACACTCCTTTTTTCCAGACATTAAAAGATTTTTCTAAAATCGAACGCTTTCTATTGTACCACATGTTCCTTCACAATCACAGTTGTCAGATATCCTTTTGCCTGTTCCAGTTCATCCAGGCCACAATACACCTGTTCATTCTCCATGCCGCAATTGGATATTCCATAAATGTCCTGGTGCGCTCTGCTCTCTTTATCCTGCATCGATTCCCGGAGCACCCGTAATAACTCTTCGAGTTTTTTCCCGGATTTCATATAAATGCGTGTACCATGAAAACCGAGTGACTCACGCACGTCATACGCCGTCGGAATAATATGGATTTCCTCATCTTTTTCTCCCAGAGAAATCCCCAGTCTTGCCGCTACTGCACAAAACGACGGCACACCACTTACGATCCGCGCCTCCCAGCCGGCATCTGCTGCACATCTGTGCATATACATATAGGTAGAATATATCCCCGGATCTCCAATTGTGAGCATTCCTACCCGCAGTCCCTGTCGGAGATAATCTTCCATGGCATCATAAATCCGTTTGTGTGCCAGTTCCAGTTTCTGCGCATCTTTGATCATCGGAAATGGCATGCAAAGAAGTGGCATATCTGTAATTTCCGGACAAACCTGCTCCACGATCCGATACGCATAACATTCCTCTTTTGACACTGCCGGAAGCACAATGAGATCACAGCTGCGAATCGTTTCCAATGCCTGTATGGTCATAAGTTTCGGATCTCCCGGTCCCACACCGATTCCATAAAGGATACCCGGACGATTTTCTGTTGTTAAATCACAAAATAATTTTTTTGTTACCTGTCGCAAATGAGTCAGATACACCTCCCGGACAGCCGGATACTCCCCAATTCCCCGAATCACACATTCCGGCTGGTATCCGGCCGCCTGCAATTTTCCGGCAAAGGAATCCGCATCCGGCTGCTCCCCGTCCTGCATGCCGCCTGCCATATCATTATTTGCATGGTCTCCCGCCACCAGCATAAACGGTGTAAGAAGCACTTTCCCGTTCTGTCTGCTCTGCGGCCCGGACTTCATCCGTGCAATCACATCTTTAATGGTAATACTTCCCTCCACTGTTGCGATATAGATTTCATGCTTTGCATAAGCACGCAGCGACTGTTCCATCATCGCATAACTGGCATCTGCCGCATGTTCGGTTCCATGCCCCATCAAAATCAATGGGAAATCTCCCACCTCTTCCTTCAGCGACTCCCACAGTGCTTTTGCCACATCCTCATAATCCTGCGGTTTTGCCAAAAGCGCATCGGCAACTGCAATCTGTTCGAAAGCACCGGCATATTTTTTCGCCGCTTCCTTGAGTCTGTGATTTTCAATTCCGTCAATCACATGGGTAGGAAATACAGCTACATGCGTCACTCCCTGTTTTTTCATGCTTTCGAGAGCTTCCGTCGGACTCTTTGCTTCTATATGCTCGCGCTTTTTCATTGCGTTACGCACAATCGTACTCGAGACAGCTTCCTCTACCACGGCATCCGGATACAATGCCCGGACCTGCCGCGTAATGGCTGCAATATTTTTCTGCCGGGTATCCGGATAGGTTGTTCCAAAACTCACAATTAAAATTGCTTTTTTCATGTTATTTTGCATTCCTCTCTCTGTGATATAAGCGTGCTGCCTGTACAAAGTGTTCCACAAATGCCGGATTGGACGGATAATACAAATGTGGATAACCCCACCAGTTTCTGTCATCCTCGTGGATACATGTCCAGGATGTTCCGCTTACCGGTTTCACGGCCACGCAGCTTTCTCCATTGTTGTCACTGTCATAGTAATGAAATTCATGTGCACGGACAGGTTTTCCCGCCAGGAAATGGGACGTCTGTTCCGTCACATTCACATAGCCAAAACGTACAAGTTTTCCCCGGTTATGACAGCTGCCCGTTATGATACCTGCCATCGGCCAGTTTTCTCCTTCTTCATCTGTCATGGATTCATGCAGATACATAAACCCGCCGCACTCTGCCACGGACGGCATACCATTTTCAATTGCCTCCCGGATGGAATTGCGCATGGAGACATTTTCTGAAAGCTGCCGGGCACACAGCTCCGGATAGCCTCCTCCCAGAAGAAGCGCATCCGCTTCCTCTGGAATTTTTTCCTGTCCAAGCGGCGAAAACCAGACGAGTTTTCCACCATACGCTTCCAGAAGCCGCAGGTTATCCTCATAATAAAAACAAAATGCCTCATCTTTTGCAACTGCAATAACCGGACATTCCTCCTGCTGTTTTTCCTTTTTCTGTAAAACCCCTTTGTCTTTTCCCGGTTCCTGTAATTTAGGCAGTTTCGTTTTTCCGTCCCGAAACGCATGTAAAAGTGCCCAGCTTTGCAACAGCTGCAGCATCCGATCCAGATCTGCGGTCTCTTCCAGTTTTTCCGCAGCCTGATTGACCTGCTGACGTAGCCCTTCCATTTCTTGTGGCATTTTCAGTCCCAGATGCCGGCTCTCCAGATGCAGACTTTTCTGTACCGGAAAACATCCCAGCACCGGAAGGCCCAGTTCTTTCTCAATCACCGGCGTCATTGTCCGGCAGAACCCTTCCGATGTGCGGTTTAATATCACACCAATGATCCGGTGATCCCTGTCATACTGTAATATCCCTGCCAGAAGTGCAACCATCGTGCGCCCCATCCCACGGGCATCCAGCACAAGCACAACCGGCAGATCCAGGGTCTGTGCCAGATGATAGGCGGAGCCCTCTTTTTGTGTGCCTCCTAGGCCATCGTATAATCCCATGGCTCCCTCGATCACCGAATAAGAGAAGCTCTCCCGGTCATATCCATACAGTTCCCGGATCTGATCTGCCCCTGAAAAAAACGTATCCAGATTGCGCGACGGTACACCAATCACCTGACGGTGAAACATGGGATCAATATAGTCTGGTCCGCTTTTGAACGCACGAACTGCAAGTTTTCTGTTTTTCATTGCTGCCAGCAACGCACAGGTGATTGTCGTTTTTCCACTGCCACTTTGCGGCGCTGCCAGTACCATTCCACTGTGTAACATAGTTCTCTCCTCATTATGCCATCGTCAGCACACAGATATATACGGGGTTCTCAGCCTGCATCAGATGATAGGTTCCCACGGTTTTTGCCCTGCTGACCTGCACCTGTATGATTTCTGTCTGCATCTGCCCGGCAGCAAGTTCTGTAATCTGAGCCACAGTTTCAAGACTTATGGCATTGACAACCACACGTGTCCGTGGATTCTTCTCCCAGATGACATGCAGAATATCCGCAAGGCGTCCACTGCTTCCCCCAATAAATACATGTGTCGGAGGTTCCAGGGATTCCAATATTTCCGGTGCTTTCCCATCCACCGGAATCACATTTGCCAGATGAAATTTTTCCAGATTCCGGCGCAGAAGCTGCTGTGCTGTGGCTTTTTGCTCAATGGCGTACACACGAATCCCCGGACTGCACGTTGCACATTCCACTGCAATCGATCCGGTACCACTCCCCACATCGTATACCACAGCATCTTCTGTCAGGCCAAGTTTGCATAAGGAAAGTGCACGCACTTCTTCCTTGGTCATTGGAACCGTTTTTTCCCCTTCCACGACACGCAAAAATGATTCATCGGACATCCCTGGAACAAGACGTCTTTTTTGCACATTTTCATTGCATAATAACAGGGTATACAGACCTTCTTCTTTTGCATTTTTTGCCTCTTCATACGATAGCTCGCGGATTTTTTCTCTGTCATAAGAGAGCTGAAATCCAGCAATCATGCGGGTTTGCGTCAATTTTTCTTCTTCTATCCAGCATCCGATCCGTCGGACATCCTCCACCCCGGAAACCAGCAGAAACGTCTTGGGAAAATGCCGGATTGCATCGAGAACGAGTGCTCTGGTCTCTGCGGTATCTTTTTTCCCGTGGATACTTAAAATTTTTGCATCCTGCCAGGCAATTCCCGTTGCCGCAGAGAGGTAGGAAACGGATGAAATTCCCGGAATAATACGAATTTTTCTGTAATTATTTTTATTTAATTCTGTTTTTATTTTTTCTGTTCCACTGTAAAATCCAGTATCTCCGGAAAATAATATGGAAACTTTCAGTTTCTGGCCATCCATTTGGGATTCCTTTTGTCTTAAAACCGGTAAAATATCTTTTGCGAGATAAAAAGGATAGGTTTCCTTACTGTTTTCCACCACTTCGAGCATCCGTTCTGCCCCAAAAACCACATCAGACTCTTCCAGCGCTCTTTTTGCTTCCTGTGTCAGTGTTGCTGCACTCATACCGATGCCAATCAGGGAAATTTCCACCTCCGGACGACCAGAAATCGTATATCCAAGCAGACGGGAAAGTGTTTCGGTTACCTGTGCATAAGACATTCCCTGCTCCTGTTCCTGTTTCCCGATCACGCATGCCGTAATCCCTGCTTTCTGCGCTGCCGCAAGTTTTTCCTGAAATCCGCTGTGCGCACCACTGGCTTTTGTAACCAGATAGCGGATCGAAAACTGATGGATCATTGCCAGATTCATTTCCTCCGAAAACGGGCCCTGCATCGCCAGAATCTGCTTTCCGCGGATACCCGCCTTTTCACAGAGACCGATACTCTCCAATCCGGGAAGCACACGCACAAACAAACGCTCCTTCAGGGGTGCAAATACCGCCAGCTCTTTGCTTCCGGTTGTCAGAAGAATGTTTCCGGATGTGTCCGTAAGTGCCTGGACACAGCTTTCATAGTCGGCAAACACATGCACGGTTCCAGCGCGCTCTTTCATGCCTTCGTTTTCCGGTATGCTACAGATTCCATCGTCCATTCGCCGCTGGAGCCGCAGATATGGAATTCCACTTCCTTTTGTACTCTCCCGGATGTTGGCAGACACTTCTGTGGCAAACGGATGCGTAGCATCCACGACTGCCGCATAGTTGTTCTGTCCGTTTTTTTTCAGCAGGGCGCGCATTTCCTCTACGTCCAGTCTTCCTACACAGACCTTCACACCGGCAAGTTCCGGCATGACCATCTGACCGTATTCGGTTGCTACATGCACATCACAGGCAATATGTGCCCGTGAAAGTTCCTGTGCGAGAAGACGACCTTCCGTTGTTCCCGCATAAATTAACACTTTCTCTGCCATCTTATTCCTCTTCCCCGTTTTCTGCTGCTATATATGGTATCCTCTCGGTGTCACAAGCTTTCCATCAATAATTTTTGTCTGGGAATTCCCGATAAATACCGTGGTAAACATGTTCACCGGTGTATGCACCAGTTCCTCCATGGGAAGGGTTACGGCATGCGTATCATCGCGTCCGATATTTTCCACATACCCACAGGCACGCTCCGGTTCCACCCCGTGTTCCATCAGAATTCTGCAGGCACGCTCCAGATAGTCTGCCCGTTTATGGCTCGACGGATTATAAATTGCCATTGCAAAATCTCCCTCTGCCGCTGCAATCAGCCGTTTTTTAATCCTCTCCCACGGGGTGAGAAGATCACTCAGGCTGATCACGCAAAAATCATGGTTGAGAGGAGCCCCAAGCACTGCCGCACCGCTGCTTGCTGCTGTTATTCCGGGAATTACTTCAATGATACAATCATCATATAATTTTCCGATTTCCAGCATCAGGGATGCCATCCCGTAAATTCCGGCATCCCCGCTGCAGATCAATGCCACTTTTTTGCCTTCTCTTGCCTTCTCGAAACACATCTGGCAGCGTTCCCGCTCCTGCCGCATCGGTGTAGACAATAATTCTTTGCACCCGAACCGTTCCCCAAGCAATTTCAGATATACGGTATAACCGATGATCACATCACTGGCTTCTAACACCTGCATGGCTTCCTGCGTCATCATATTTTCCTGTCCCGGTCCCATACCGACCACATAAATCCGGTGTTTCATTTCTTTCTCCTTCCTTTCGTCTCACACAAACTGCAATACGATTTTCTCCCGTTTTGCCACGGCAATTGTCACGCCATCCATAGCCTGCTTATGTATCAGCAAACTACCTCCGTCTGCTGCAGCGACCGCAGCACGCTCACACACATTATCCACTCCTACGGTTCGGGATACAAACGCGGATGCGGTGAAATCACCTGACACTTTTTTCAGTTCTCCGGCAGAAAAAACGACAAACGGTACCCGCAAATGCTGTGCCAGTTCCTGCAGACCGGGTTCTTTTTCCTTCACATCAACCGATGCCAGGGCATAGATATCATCCAGGTCTATTTTTCTGCTATCCACCAATGTTTTTATCATTTGTTTTATCTCGTTATAACTTTTATTTTTTTTGCATCCCATGCCAAGCACCGTTGTTTTCGGAGCTAAAATAAGCGTTTTACGGTATTCCCGTGGCTCTTTTTTTGTAATCCACACATCCACAGCATGTTCCGCCTGTGCTTCGTTCCACGAAATCAGCTTTACTTCCTTTGGCGACTGTAATTCTGCCACCTCCTCCGGGGACATACATGCCGGATCTACCGCCATCACAATGATTTCGCCCTGTAACAGTTTTCCGGACACATGCCGGATCGCTTCGGGGTTACACACCCGCAGGCCATTTTTTCTTGCAAATACATCAACGGCAAAAAGCCCATTCACGTCTGTTGCCGTCGTCACAACCGCAGCGGAATGCAATGATTCTGCGATCTGCTGCGCCAGTTCATTGGCACCACCCAGATGTCCGGACAGCACCGGAATCACAAACTGTCCGGCCTCATCCAGCACCAGTACCGGACTGTCCACGGTTTTGTGGCGGATCAAAGGTGCGATGGCCCGTACAGCAATCCCGAGCGCTCCAATGAAAATCACGGGAAACTGTTGTGCAAAAGCCTCCTCCAGAAAATCCGGAAGTGACCGGTTTCCTCTTTCTCTTATCTGTATCTTTGAAAGCGCAGGGTGACCACCGTAACGGCTCTGCCAAAATCCATACGAAACAGAAAGTGAAAGTTCTGTGATTCGTGCCGCAAGCTCTCTTCCACGTTCCGAAAACCAGGTCATATACAGGATCATTCCGGTAACTCCTTTCCCGCATGGATGTTACACATTACTCCCTCATTTTCTACAGTGTTTTGAGGTTTCGCCTTGCGGAATTCGGTTGTAAAATCCGGCGCGTAGAGTCTGGAGCGCGTATAATGCTGATTTGATATTACATCTCCGACCAGCACCAGAGCGGTTTTTGTAATATTATGTTTCTTTGCCACCGCCGCCAGCTCCTGCACAGTACAGATATATGCTTCCTCATCCGGCCAGGTTGCCTTGTACACCAGTGCCGCAGGTGTATCCGGCTCATATCCGCCATTTACAAGGCGCCGTGATAATTCCTCCAGCATTCCGGTACTCAGATAAATTGCCATGGAAGCATGGTGTGCGGCAAAACTCTCAATACTCTCCTTTTCCGGTACCGCCGTCCTTCCGGCCATCCGGGTGATGATCAGTGACTGTGACACATCCGGAAGGGTATATTCCAGATTCAGCGATGCCGCTGCTCCAAAACAGGCACTCACTCCCGGACAACTCTCATACGCAATCCCCTTCTGATCGAGAATATCCATCTGTTCCCGCACCGCTCCGTATATACTGGGTTCTCCCGTATGAAGTCGAATCGTGATTAAATTATTTTTTTCTGCCTGTTCCATCACCGAAATAACCTCTTCAAGTGTCATTTTGGCGCTGTTATGAATCTCACAGCCCTCTTTTGCATAATCGAGAAGCTGTGGATTGACCAGCGAACCGGCATAGATGATGACATCTGCTTTCTGCAGCAGACGCATTCCCCGCACAGTAATCAGATCCGGTGCTCCGCTTCCTGCTCCGACAAAATAAATCATAGCAACCTCCTGAGTAATTCTTCTGCTTTTGCAGTCATCCCAAGCAGCCCGTAGGTATTGGAATAGACAATACACTCGATCTGTAACCGACCGGCCGCACGTTTTTTCAGATAGAAATCAATTTTTTTCATGATATCTTCCATAACATCTTCTTTTTTACCTTCGGCATCAATAAACGCAAGTGCTTCCTCGGTTGTGACGCAATCTAAAATCTTCTTTAAACATTCTAAAGATACATTTTCACGGATGCCGGCTGCCGCTAAAAGTTCCATCCGACAATCTCCCTCATGGGAATGGGTGTTCATAATGCCTCCCGCCACCTTAATCAGTTTTCCAATATGTCCGGTCAGAAGCATTGCACAAAATCCCAGTTCCGCCGCCATATCGATCGTCTCACCGATAAAATTACTGCATTTCACACTGCGGTCAAGATCATATCCATAGGTCTGCTGCATGAAATCCAGTCCATAATTTCCCGGTGAAACTGCCGCAACGGTCTGCCCTTCTGCACGCTGCTGGCGGAGTTCCACACGGATGGTCTCCTTAAGTGCCTGACTGCTCATCGGTTCCACAATTCCTGTCGTTCCCAGTATTGAGATTCCCCCGACAATCCCCAGTCTTGGATTAAACGTACGCTCTGCAAGTGCTTCCCCATCCGGCACAGAAATCAGAATATGCAGTGTTCCGTGAAAATCACAAATCCGGCACACTTCCTGCACTTCCCGGGTGATCATTTCCCGCGGCACATGATTGATTGCGGCATTGCCTACGGGCTGATCCAGTCCGGGTCTCGTCACACGGCCCACACCCTTTCCTCCGTCAATCTGCAGAAGTTCTTTTTCTCCATCCCCACGGTTGTCCGCAGTGACCGTGGCACAGATTTTACTTCCGCTGGTCACATCCGGATCATCGCCGCCATCCTTGACCACAGCGCAGGAAACCTGAGATTCCCCGCGCACGATATCCGTCACTTCCGCGGTGTATGGGATTCCTTTTGGAGTCTCAATCGTTATACAATTTTTTATTTTACCCGTCAGAAGCATATATGCCGCAGCCTTTGCAGCTGCGGCAGCACAGCTGCCGGTTGTAAATCCGTACCTCACACCAGATACGCCTCCTTCTTTCCTTTATACCGGCCGGATCTGATATAACAGTGCGTTTACGATTGCTGCCGCTACATTGCTGCCGCCTTTTCTACCGCGGTTGACAATATGCGGCACATCGGTTTTTAAAATCAGTTCTTTTGCTGCCTCTACATTTACAAATCCCACCGGAACTCCAATAATAAATGCAGGACGCCAATCACTTTTCTGCATCAGTTCATAGAGCGAAATCAATGCCGTCGGCGCATTTCCCACGGCAAAAATAACAGGTTTATCAATATGTGCTGCATGCTCCATGCTGACCGTCGCACGTGTCACCTGCCGCGTCTTTGCCTCCCGCGCCACATCCTCATCCGCCATAAAACAATGCACCGTTCCTCCAAATTCCCCTAACCGTTTTTTGTTGATGCCTGCAAGCGCCATATTGGTATCCGTGACAATGTCAGCGCCACCTGCAATCAGTTCTTTGGCAATCTGCACGGCATGGGGAGAATACGTCATCGTCTTTGCATAATCAAAATCCGCACTTGTATGGATCACGCGCTTTGTCACCGGCTCCTGCTCCGGTGGAAGCACGATACCACGCTCCTTTAGTTCTTCCCCTATGATGGCAAAACTTCGTTTTTCAATCTCTCCCGGAAGAACATATTCAATGTTTTCCATAACGTTTTTCTTCCCCTTTCTTCTTTATATCCAGCAATGCCTCAATCAGTTGTACATTTTCCGGATGACCTTTTACGGCAATTCTGTAAAAGTCCTGTCCCAGTCCTGTATAGTTTGCGCAGTTTCGGATCAGAATTCCTCTTTCCAGCAATAATCTGTACAGTGGAATTTGTGTTTTCAGCAACAAAAAATTAGCTTCAGAAGGAAAAATTTTCATTTGATCTCCAAATATTTTTGTTAACTCGTGTTTTAAAAAGCGCTTTTCTTCCTGAATCAGCTCAATCGTATCCTTCAGATACTTTCTACGACTCCAACCAGGAAGCGAATCATTCAGAATGTCCATGCCGATCCGCTGCGCAACCACAGATACATTCCACTCCGGCAGCTGATGCGCAATTTTTTCACAGATATCTTTCTGCGCCAGCAGATACCCCAGCCGGATTCCCGGAATCGCATAGATCTTTGTATATGCCCGCACGACAATCAGATGCGGATATTTCCGGATCCAGGAAACATATCCTTCCGTCCCCGTGAATGCAATGAAACATTCGTCCAGCACCACAGTAATCTGTTTCTTTTCACACACGTCAAGAAGCGTCTCCAAAAGAGACGCTTCCATTTTGTTCCCCACCGGATTCGCGGGGTTCGCCAAAAATAATAAACCGATTCCATCCAGCTGCCTGCACAATGACTCCATCTGTGCCATATCCATGGCAAAATTATTTTCTTCCCGCAACGAAATACTGCATATCTCGGCTCCCACTGTCTGAGCCGCCCAGGCATATCCCGAAAAAGAAGGAGCCAAAATGCCCACCCGCTTCGGGTGCAGTGCATGCACAATCGCAACAAATAATTCGGATGCTCCGTTGCCACACACTACTTCTTCTGTTGAAAAACCATAAAGTGCTGCAAGCCGTTCCCGCAACAGCACATTGTCATACTGTGGATAACGGTTGCTGTGAACCGCCGCTTCCGCCATCCGTTTCTGCAATATCTCCGGCAGCGGCAGCGGATTGGTATTTACAGAAAAATCATATGTGATCTGATTTTGATAAATATCCCCACCGTGTGCGGCCACCGTCATGCTGCGTGTTCTCCTTCTTTCCTGTTTTCCCGTATCTGCATTACTGCTTTACTTCTTATTTTACTACAGGAATTCTTTGATTCCAAGGGAAAATCACACAAACCATTTTTTATTGTAGATCTCCAGCCAGCTCCTGCATCAGATGATGTACCGTAGTGATCTCATGAATCCGCCCCGTATTCGCCCCACAGAATACCAGACCGTTTTCCACATCCCCGCGCACGGCATCGATCAATGCTTTCGTAATACAGTAAGGAACTTTCTGCGGACTGCATTTTTCCAGACAGTTGTAACATTTACTGACTGGCAGCTTTGCGCGCTTTACACGGTCGATAAACTTATTACGCAGTGCACGTCCCGGCATACCGACCGGGCTTTGGATAATCTCGATATTTTCCTCACTGGCGTGAATATACGCCTCCTTGTATGCCTCCGATGCATCACATTCTTCGGTTGCGACAAAGCGGCTGGCAATCTGCACACCATCCGCGCCGAGATCCAGCGCATGCGAAATATCTTTCTGATCAAATATCCCGCCGGCCACAATGACCGGAATATTTTTCTGATACCGCTGTTCGTATTCCTTTTTGCAGTCGATAATCTGCCGGATCTCTCCGTCAAAATTAATGGCATCCATATGTGCCAGCTGTTCATTGGAAAACCCCAGATGCCCGCCGGCTTTCGGTCCCTCCACTACAATAAAGTCCGCCGTGCGGTCATAGCGGTGCGCCCACATCTTCAATATCAGCTGGGTTGCACGCTTCGAGGATACAATCGGAGCTATCTTTGTCCGGCAGGTTCTGCTGACAAACTCCGGCAGATTCATGGGAAGCCCGGCTCCGCTGATAATCACATCTGCCCCTGCCGCAACTGCTGTCTGGACATGCTCTTTGTAATTCTTTAATGCAACCATAATATTGACACCCACAAGTCCGTTTCCACAGGCAAGCTCCTTTGCTTTCCGGATATGTTTTTTGATGGCTTTTAAGTTACAGCCTGCCTGATCATTCTCGAAGCCTTCTTCATCGTAGCCGATCTGCGCAGTAGAAATGATACCGACACCGCCCTCCTTTGCCACAGCTCCCGCCAGATGACTTCTGCTGATTCCTACCCCCATGCCACCCTGGATAATCGGAATTTTTGCAATCAGATCCCCGATCTGCAGTTGTTTCAACTTTGATGTATATGTGCTTATCATGCACGTTTCCTCCATATTTCAAAATTGTTTGACAATCAAACATTTTTCAGTATATGGCAATGTGGTTTCTTTGTCAACATGTATTTGTTTTCATTTCTTTTATACGTAGTTTTATTTACTACTTCCATATCTGATATTTGTTCTAAATGCAAAAACCGTGGGTTTCCGATTTCACTGAAATCCTGAAAACCCACGGTATCCGGCATGTCGTCTTATCCTTTGACAGCCCCCACAATTCCGTTTGCAAAACTTTTCTGCAGAACAAGGAAGAGGATGCCCGTCGGAAGAGAACAGATGAGTACTCCGGAAAATTCATTTTTGGCACGCTGTATTTTTTCGCATAGAAGTTCTGCTGTTTCTGCCGCCCGTTCACTCCCATGCGCAATCGTAACCGCATACATGCAGTAATAGGATGCGGCAAATACCTTTTGCAGTTCTTCTCCTGTTTTTGTTTCCCCGAGCAGCAATTCTTTGAGCAGTTCCTCCGCGGTTTCCCCGGTCATTGCATGATCCGGATGCCAGCCGGGAATCCGCGCTGCCGCTTTTTGAAGCACGCCAAGAAGCTCATGCGGTGTGAGGGTTGGCTTTAAGATATAATCCACCACCCCCTGCATGAGCGTCTGCTTTACATATTCAAAATTATCGTATCCACTGAGAATGATCATCTGGATGTGCGGATAGCGGTGATGTACCGCCACCGTAAAATCGACACCGTCCATCAGCGGCATTACAACGTCACTGATAACAATCTGTGGCTGAAGCTTTTCGATCTGATCCATGGCATCTTTGCCATTTGCAGCTTCCCCCATAGTAAATATCCCCCCAAAACGTCCTTATCCTCTATCGTGCATTTGCCGGCTCCACGTTGACCGACTTTCCTTTGATCTTTACATTTTTCATGGCTTTTAATACATCTTTTCCATACTCCTGCGGCACCTCGACAAATGTGTAATTATCATACATGTCAATTGCCCCCACAAGTTTGCCCGGAATCTTTGCCTCTCCGGCTACAGCCCCGAGAATATCTCCCGGGCGGATCCGCTGGCTCTTTCCGATGTTAATGAACAGACGTACCATCCCTTCCTCGGCTCCGGTATCTCCTGCTAATGCATCATCAAATTCGTGATCCTCCTTTGATAATTCCACTCCGCCGATTGCCTGTTTTAAAAACGCAGCTGCAATATCCATCGCTGTATAATCAGAGTTGTTCACCTGCTGCTCTATCAGTTCGATCATATCGCGCAGATCTCCGTCCTCGATAATCTGTCCGATGCCGTCAAGAATCTTATCCGCCTTGATCGCTGCCACATCATCCGAAGATGGGATTGGCTGCGCCTTGATCTTTGTCTTGCAATAGCGCTGGATCTCTTTGAGTTTGTATACTTCCTTGCCCTTAACGAAATTAAACGCTTTTCCGGTACGGCCGGCGCGTCCGGTTCTTCCGATCCGGTGCACATAATATTCATTGTCCTGTGGCAGGTCATAGTTGAATACCGCTTCAACATCATCCACATCAATTCCACGCGCTGCGACATCGGTTGCAATCAGGATATCTGTTTTCCCATTTCGGAATTTTTTCATCACTCGGTCACGCTGCACCTGTTTCATATCGCCATGAATTCCCTCGGCTGCATAGCCGCGTCCCTGTAACTCCGATGCCAGTTCATCCACCATGCGCTTGGTATTACAAAATACCAGTGAAAGCTTCGGATTATAGTAATCCAGCAGGCGTGTCAGCACTTCCATCTTATCATTTCTGCGCACATCATAATAATACTGGTCAATATTCGGAACCGTCAGTTCTTTCTTCGTCACCTTGATCGTAGTCGCATCATGCTGGAATTTTCTTGTGATTTCCAGAATCGGCTTTGGCATAGTTGCCGAAAAAAGTACTGTCTGCCGGTCTTCATCCGGGATATAGGATAAAATTGTTTCTATATCCTCGCGGAATCCCATATTAAGCATCTCATCCGCTTCATCCAGCACGATCGTGTTAATATAATCACAGCGAATGGTTTTGCGGCGCAGATGATCCATCACACGCCCCGGTGTTCCGATGATGATGGTTGCCCCACCTTTTAATGCCTTGATCTGACGGGAAATATCCTGCCCTCCATAAATGGGAAGCACTTTGATCCCATGCATATATTTTGCAAGTTTCCGGATTTCTTCCGCGCTCTGGATGGCCAGTTCTCTTGTCGGAGAAAGTACGATTGCCTGCGTTTTTTTATTATTTGGGTCCACTTTCATCAAAAGAGGGATTCCGAAAGAAGCTGTCTTTCCGGTTCCGGTCTGTGCCTGACCAATCACATCTACCCCACTCATCACAACCGGAATCGCCTGTGACTGGATAGGTGTTGCCTCTTCAAATCCCATCTCTTTGATTGCCCGCAGAAGCTGCGGATATAACCCTAATTCTTCAAATTTAACTGTTTCCATTTTCATCCTTTTCTTTTTGCCAGGTTTCGACTGCCATGCCGTTACAATGCGGTTCCCATGGTCACGTCTTCAGTTTCATCAAGCCCCCCTACACAATAATTGTTCCGGCTGAATTTCTTCACCCGGTAAAGCATATTATCTGCTGCATGCAAAAAATCCCAGCTGCGGTTTCCCTTGCGCGGGATTCCCCAACAGATTCCCTGCGAAATCGTCACTACCGGAAGTGCCTTGGAAAACCGGTGTTCTATTTCTAATGCAAGTACACGTCTGCGCAACTCTTCTGCAAAGGAAACAGCCTGTTCCCGTGTCACATTCGCATAGATAATGACAAACTCATCCCCTCCATACCGTGCACAGAATCCTTCCGCTTCCTCCACCAGATTACGGATCGTATTTGCGATACTTACCAGACACCGGTCTCCTTCCTGATGTCCGTAATTATCATTATATTCCTTAAAATAATCAATATCGAGTATTTCCATCGCAACCGGAATATCATTCTCCTGCGAATAGGCAAACACCTCTTCTGCATAATCATTCAGACGGAACCTGTTTGCCATACGCGTCAACGGATCCTGCTCGGAACGCTCCTGTAATACAAGATTCTTTCGTTCCGCCTTCATTCTGGCTTTGCGCATATTCTCCAGATTTTTGCGCAACGTAATCATACTTGAAAGCATGTTGCGCGTCACTGCTTCGTTCCGTTCAGACAATTCATAGTAAAGCCCGGCAGCCTGCAGATATTCCGCATTCTGGTTATGCTTCCGGTAAAATTTCATCTTCAGGGACAGAACTTTCAGCTGCAGATTAATGATCTTAAAATTCACCACCTGTGGTTCGATTACTTCAATGATACGCCAGAACGATTCATCCTGGTCCGTTTCCAGCAACACCAGACAGCAACGGTAATAATCCGAAAAAAAGTCCAGCACCGTCAGATTATCCGGAAGATTCTGATGGATCATCTGAATACTCTCATTCCGCTTCTGTACATCTCCCATCTTGTGATAATAAATTACATCCACGATGTCGATAAACAGCCGGTCTGTAAGGGCAACCTGTTCCCAGCCATCTTTATGCAGATACTCCAGATATGGTTTTGCTTCCTGTAGACGATCCTGCAGGATCAGACATTCTGCCATATTTCCATAAAAAGCATACATATAAAAATTATACTTTTCATCCTTCTGTTTTGTCTGCAAAATCTGATAAGCTTCTAAAAAAGAATTCTCGGAATCTACATAATGCCCACACTCCAGATACAATAACCCCATATTGATCAGAATCATAATCTTTTGCATTGGAAGATCATATGTATCACTGTCCTTAAGACCATTCATATAATAGTCAAGCGCAAGCGATGGATTTCCTCTGCTCATGGATGCGATTCCCAGAAAATTGTAACAACGCACCACAAGTTCCCATTCCTCTGCACGGTCCAGATACGTCAGTGCCTCTGTCATCATATGGAAAAAATGTGCTCCGTCATTTAATTCATAATAGATTTCCCCACCATAAAAGAAACCGAATCCCATCAGCTTTGGATCATCTGTTTCCCGTCCATACGCTATGATATCCCGACAGCATTCCAACACCACGTCCGCATTGGTTTCCCGATTTTCCAGAACTGTATGAATCCACTGTTGTACGGTTGTATTGTACTGGTTAAATTCCATATTTTATCCCTCTTAAGCTGAGATACCTCTTGATTATGTACGGTTTTTTCGCATAAAGCTCCAAAACCGTTTACATTTTATTGTATTAGAAAAAACTATGAATGTCAATCCAGCGTATCCATCGCCATCTGCGGAAGATATTCTTTCGGATCCACAGCTTTTCCATCTTTTTTCAGCTGAAAATAGACGTTACTGCCTTCGGTTGTATAATATTTTGTCGGCTCACTGACATATCCCAGCACCTGACCAGCTTCCGGCGTATCCCCTTTTGCAAAATTCAGTTCCTTCAACTGTCCGTAAACCGCAGCATATCCGTCACCCAGATCCTGTATCACCGTACATCCGGTTTCTTCATTTTCCTGAATATCCGTTATTTTTCCCGTTGCCATTGCAAACACTTTATCATTGACATTGCCACTGATCACCATGGCCGGATTGCATCGGTACTGCTCTAACGTGGGAAAATAAATGGTGGAATCCATGCTGTAATCCAGAAGAACATCTCCCTCAATTGGCCAGACCGCAGAACTCTTGTCAAAATGCTGTGTCACGGTGGCTGCTGTCTCTACTGTTTTTTCTTCGTCCTGTTTCTTCTCTTCCTCCTGCTGTGTTTCTTCCTGTTTCATTTTTTCCTGCTCTGCCAGCTTTAACGCCTGTTCTTCCGCTTTTTTCGTTGCATCTTCCACACTTATTTCCGGTTTCACTTCATAGGAAGCCGGTGCCTCCTGCTGGGTCTGTGCCGCAATTTCCTGTTCTGCTTCCCTGCGTTCTTTTCCTTTATCCGTGGCATATACACTGACAAATCCAATCACTCCCGCTACCAGACACGCGACAGTGGCTATATACTGTTGTTTTCTCATTTGGCTTACCTCCATCATCATTTCGTTTTATGGTCTTTGATGATAGTATGGACTGCCCGCGCTGTTTTTATACAGCACTCCTGTGATCATAAATAATATTGGAGAGCTGTGCAAACTGCTCTAAAGAAAGTGCCTCTCCACGAATATTAACCGGTACGCCAAGTTCCTCAATACATGCCTGCAGTTCTTCTTTCGGAAGACCGAATGCACCATAATTGGCAAGCCCGTTTGCCAGTGTTTTCCTGCGCTGATTGAACGATGCCCGGATCACCTGAAACAGCAGTTTTTCACTTTTTACGGTAACCGGCGGCTCACTATGACGTGTCAGACGGATAACGGCACTGCCGACTTTCGGCTGCGGCATAAAACAGCTTGGCGGAACATTGACTACGATTTCCGGTTTTGCGTAATATTGCACCGCCAGGGAAAGTGCGCCATATTCCTTGCTTCCCGGTCCTTCCTGCATACGATCCGCTACTTCTTTCTGTACCATGATCGTGATACTGTCGATCGGCACATGGCTTTCAAACAATCCCATGATGATCGGAGTCGTAATGTAATACGGAAGATTTGCAACGACCTTGATCGGTTTTCCGTTATTTTTTTCTTCCGCAAGTTTTGAAATATTTACTTTTAAAATATCTTCATTCAATACATCCACATTATTATATTCCGCAAGCGTATCTTTTAGAATCGGAATCAGATTGGTATCTATTTCCACTGCCACTACCGCGCGTGCCGCCTCACAGAGATATTGTGTCATGGTTCCGATTCCCGGACCGATTTCCAGCACAAAATCATCCTTTGTGATCTGCGCAGCTTCTATAATTTCCTCTAAAATTCCTGTATCAATCAAAAAATTCTGTCCAAATTTTTTCTGAAAATTAAACTGGTATTTCTGCAATACTGCAATCGTATTCTTAGGATTTCCTAATGTAGCCATGTTATTCCTCTCTTTCTATAATCGAAAAAGAGCTGCCTCCGTGGTTTAAGAGACAGCTCTTCGTTTCGTTTTATTATGTGATTAGCCCTGAGCGATTGCTCCAGTTGGGCAAACACCAGCACATGTACCACAATCAACACAACTATTTGCATCGATCTCGTACTGAGAAGCACCTGCAGAGATTGCTCCTACAGGACACTCGCCTGCACATGTACCACAGCTAACGCATGAATCAGAAATAACGTATGCCATAATAAAATCCTCCTTATGAATAATGATCATTATTGCCTTATTGGCTTAATGGTATTCTAGTACAAACCCGTCCAAAGCGCAAGCATTTCGGCAAATGTATTTAATTTGATGCATGATCATAAGAAAAATTTTATCGTTCCAGATTTGCAAACTTCGTGTATTCCGGCAGCCATGCGAGGTTCACCGTACCGATCGGACCATTACGCTGTTTGGCGATAATGATTTCTGAAATTCCTTTCAGTTCAGTATCCTTGTTATAATAATCATCACGATAAATAAACATCACGACATCGGCATCCTGCTCGATCGCTCCGGATTCTCGCAGATCGGAGAGCATCGGACGATGATCCGGTCTCTGCTCGACTGCACGGGAAAGCTGGGACAAAGCAAGCACCGGTACATTCAGTTCACGGGCAAGTGCTTTCAGAGAACGGGAGATGTCCGAAATCTCCTGCTGCCGGCTGTCTGTACTCCTGCCGGACCCAGACATCAACTGCAGATAGTCAATGATGATAAGTTTCAGATCATGCTCCAGCTTATATTTACGGCATTTACTGCGCATCTCGGAAATACTGATTCCTGGCGTATCATCAATGATCAGTTCGGAATCCCCTATGATTCCGGCTCCTTCGACGAGTTTCGCCCAGTCAGCATCCGACAGATTACCGGTACGAAGTGCCTGTGCATCTACACGGGATTCCAGGGAGAACAGTCGGTTTACCAGCTGCTCCTTCGACATTTCCAATGAAAATATCGCCGTGCACATGTTTTCATGAAATGCCACATACTGTGCAATGTTTAAAACAAACGCTGTCTTTCCCATAGACGGACGGGCTGCAATCAATACCAGATCCGATGGCTGTAATCCCGCTGTCCGGTAATCCAAATCAATAAACCCTGTCGGTATTCCCGTAACATTTCCGTCCTGCTGTGACGCTTTTTCAATCTTTTCCAGTGCGTTCATGACAACCTGACGAATCGGCACATAGTCTCCACCGGTACGGCTTGACAACAATGCAAAAATATCATGTTCGGTCTTATCCAGAACACTTTCGAGCGATTCTTTGCCCGCATAGCACTCATTCTCTATCTCTTCCGTGACCCGGATGAGTTTCCGCTTCATGGAATTTTCTTTTACAATATTACAATAATATTTGACATTCGCGGATGTCGGAACCGCACGCACCAATTCTCCAACGAATTCCAGACTGGAGACTTCCTGTGGTACATCCTTTTCCTTGAGTTTATTCTGCAGTGTAACCAGATCCACCGGCTGTCCGCTGCTGTACAATTCGATCATCGCATCAAAGAGAATTCCATACTGCTTGTGATAAAAATCTTCCTGCAGAAGGATCTCCATGGCTGTGACAATGGCATCCTGATCCATGATCATGGAACCAATGACCGACTGCTCGGCTTCCAGACTGTTCGGCATCACCCGCTTGATCAGCGTTTCTTCCAAGCGAACTTCCTCCTATTCCTCAACAACCTGAACACGCAGTGTTGCGGTTACCTTTGGATGAAGCTTCACCGGAATCTCATAAGTTCCAAGAGCCTTGATGGATTCGCCCAGCTGCATCTTCTTTTTATCCAGATCCAGCCCTGCCTGCTCTTTTGCAGCCTGTGCAATTTCCTTGGTGGAAACAGAACCGAAAATACGTCCGCCCTCACCGGATTTGATCTTTACAACAACTTTCTTTGTTCCGATCTCTTCCGCCAGTTCCTTTGCGTGCTCTAAATTTTCAGCTGCCACTTTGTCTGCATGCTGATTCTGCAATTTGAGGTCATTCAGATTCTTTGTCGTTGCCTCTACTCCAAGTTTCTTCGGCAGAATTGCATTGCGTGCATAACCGTCACTCACATTTACGATTTCGCCCTTTTTCCCAAGAGCTTTCACATCCTGTAATAAAATTACTTTCATTCCTGTATATCTCCTTCTTCAAGCATTTCATCAATGGTCCGCATAATGGCATGTTTTGCCTCGGAAATCGTACATCCCGTCAACTGTGCACCAGCCACATTCAAATGACCGCCGCCACCCATTCGTTCCATGATTAACTGTACATTGATCTCATCAATGGAACGCGAACTGATGTATATTTTTCCTGCGTACTCTGTCAGCACAAAAGATGCCTTGATTCCTATAATATTGAGCAGCTCATTTGCTGCCTGCGCGCCGACAATCGTCGGACTTTCCACGTCCTCACTCGGACAGACAGAAATTGCAAATGCACCGCGGTATACTTCCGCATGACGCACTGCCTCCGCACGGGCTTTATAGCATGCCATATCATTTCGCAGCATTTTACGCACACGGGTCACTTCTGCCCCGGAGCGTCTGAGATATGCTGCCGCCTCAAATGTACGGACACCTGTTTTGGTCATAAAGTTATTGGTATCAATCAAAATACCTGCATAAATGCAGTCTGCCTCTGCCGGAGAAAGCTTGAATCCCTCCTGGAAGTACTGTAAAACTTCTGCTACCATCTCACAGGCAGAAGACGCATACGGCTCAATATAGGACAGAAGCGGATTTTCAATCACTTCGCTGCCCTGACGGTGATGATCAAACACAACGATCGTATCTGTGCGCGTGAGCAGTTCCGGGCACTCCGTATAACTTGGCCGATTGGTATCTACCACCATAACCAGGGAATTGCGGCTTACTTCCTCGATTGCAATCTCACTGTTGATAAACATGTCTTCCGGATAGCCTTTTTCCGGAGTAAAACATTCCATAAGCGGCCGGATGGAAGTTGTTGGCTCATTGATCACGATCTGTGCCTTTTTTCCAAGCACACGGGCTGCACAGAAAATTCCAATTCCCGCACCAAGGGAATCGACATCTGTCAGGCTGTGCCCCATGATAATCACGTTCTCCCGGCTCTCAATAATTTCATGCAGCGCATGTGCCTTGACCCTCGCTTTTACACGGGTGTTGCGCTCCACCTGTTTTGCCTTGCCGCCAAAATATGCAATATCCTCACCATTTTTGACAACGACCTGATCCCCGCCTCGTCCGAGTGCCAGATCAATTGCCGCACGTGCCTGCTCATAGTTTTCGTTATAAGAAGTCCCCTTGATCCCGACACCGATACTCAGCGTGACCGCCATCTCATTGCCCACTTTGACCGTCTTGACATCTTCAAGTACACTGAACCGGTCATCCATAAGCTTCTGTAAATATTTATACTTAAATACCACAAAATACTTGTCTTTTTCAATTTTGCGGACAAGCGCATCCATCTTTGAAAAATACTGGTTCACTTTTCGATCGACAAGCGCAATCAGAAGCGAACGCTTCACATCCTCGATACTGTCAAGCGCTTCGTCATAGTTATCAATATAAACAAGTGCCGATACCTGCTTCTGATCCAGATTTTCCTGCTTGCAATGCTGCAGTTCGGTCTCATCAAACAGATACAGTGCCGTCAGGAATTCATCGGAATCCTTCACGTCAATTTCCTTGCTCTCCTCCATGATATCATCAAAATAAATACGATTCAGGGAAATCCGGAAAATGCGCTCCTTTTTTTCAATCGTAATATTCTGTGCATCCTCATGTTTCTGAAGAAACTCACGGGTAATATTGGAAAAAAGGGTTGTAATTGATTTATGATAGTTTCTCCCCACTCCCGTCAGCTCGGAAAAGCGTTCATTCACCCAAAGAATTTTTCCTGTATAGTCCAGCAGCGCATATGGAATTTCAAACTCATTCAAAAGTTTTTTCTGTACCGTTGCATACTGTGTGGCAAAATTGATAATCTCATTTGCAAGCCGCGGTCTGGTATTATAATACAGTCCCAGTTCCAGTACAAAATAGACAGCAATAAATACCGTCAGCAAAAAGCCTGCCGTCACATCGTAAAAATAAAGCCCCACATCTGCGATTGTCATCGGGATCGTCAGCCACAATGGCCAGCAGAGATACGATCTCAGCTTTCCCCTAAATCGAACCTTTGATTTCATTTACGCTCCTGTTCTTTCCACATCCATCGCTCATCTGTGGAATATGCTCCCGCATCAATAATCTATAGTATACCATTTTCCTTCTGCAAAATAAAGACTTTCCTAAGCTAACAAAAACTGCCCCATTTTCATGGAGCAGTTTCGTCCAATGCATCACAGATGTATCTGTGTTATCTGTTTTCTTTTGCAATTTCCACAATGGATTTGCTCAGTCCTGCAATCCCCTGAATATCCGATGGGATAATAATCTTGGTTGCCTGACCGTCTGCTGCCTTGGCAAATGCCTCCAGACTCTTAATCTGAAGTACCGCATTATCCGGAGCAGCTTCTTTGAGCATACGGAGACCATCTGCATTGGCCTGCTGGATCTTTAATGTAGCCTCTGCCTGACCTTCGGCTTCCTTGATGGTTGCTTCCTTCTGTGCCTCGGCACGCAGGATTGCAGCCTGTTTTTCAGCCTCTGCATCGAGAATTGCAGACTCCTTATTTCCTTCTGCAACCAGAATTGTAGATTTTTTCTCACCTTCTGCACGCAGAATGGCTTCACGCCGCTCGCGCTCTGCCTTCATCTGTTTCTCCATGGCATCCTGAATTGCCTTTGGTGGAATAATGTTCTTTAACTCCACACGATTTACTTTGATACCCCACGGATCTGTTGCCACATCCAGCGTTGCACGCATCTTGGTGTTGATGGTCTCACGCGATGTCAGTGTCTCATCCAGTTCCAGATCACCAATGATATTACGAAGCGTCGTAGCAGTCAGATTTTCAATTGCCATGATTGGATTTTCCACACCGTATGCATACAGCTTTGGATCCGTGATCTGAAAATATACAACCGTATCAATCTGCATTGTTACGTTATCTTTTGTGATTACCGGCTGTGGTGGGAAATCGACCACCTGTTCCTTCAACAAAACCCTTTTTGCAATACGGTCAATAAACGGCACCTTAAAATGCAGCCCTACTGACCATGTGGTAAGATACCCTCCAAGTCTCTCCACAACTACCGCATGCGCCTGTGGAACAATTTTCACACAGTTCACAATAACGACCAATGCAATGATCACTACAATGAGAATTACAACAGGCATAACTTTTTCCTCCTTTACCTATACCTTTTCTACTATAAGTTTGACACCACTGATTGCCAGAATTTTTGCTTCTTCTCCCGGTTCAATGATCTCATTATCATTACGGGTACGCACCGTCCACTCCTGTCCATGAACAACTGCCATCCCGGTCTGATCCATATTACTGACGCGCTCGGAAATCCGTATATTTTCCCCAATCAGGCTATCCGCGTTTGTTCTTTGCATTTTAGCATTTACATATTTACGCGCCCACGGTCTTGTCGCAGCAAGCAAAAGAATGGATACCACTAAAAATACCAGAAACTGCACCACCGGATTTATCCCTGCCATTGCCATAACCAGTGCCGCAAGTGCACCTGCGGCAAACCATATGCACGTTAGTCCGATTGTTGCAAGTTCTCCCAGAACAAACACAATCAAAAGTACCATCCAAAGCAATTCATACGGATCCATCGCTCTTATAATTATCATAGACTCTCCCTCTTTTCTGCCACTTTTTTATTTTGGCGAATGCACAGAATACATACCGGCATTTTCCATCCGGATCACAAATGCTTTTGCAAATCCGGCTGCTTTTGCATAATGCTGAATCTGTGGCTGTTGCACCAGTTTTAAGTCCCATCCGTGCATCTGCACGATTTTTGACACGATGGAAAGTCCAAGTCCGTTTCTCCCATCGCTTACCCGCGCTTTGTCCCCACGCGTAAAAGGATCAAACAAATGCTGCGCCTGTTCCTCTGGAATTAGAATTCCGCTGTCTGCCACCAATACATAAATCCGCTCCAGCTCCCTATAAGCAAACAGCCCGATTCTTGTTCCCTTTGGATTGTGCTGCATGGCATTTGTCAGAAGGTTTGTCACTACACGGGATAACTGAAGTTCATCCGCCCAGACCGGTATCGTTTCCTCCGGAATATCTGCTGTCAGTGTCATTCCGTTTTCTTCCATCTCTGCATACAGCATTGCCGCATTTTCTCTGAGAAGTTCACACAAATCAAGCGTTTTTCCATTTAATGCAAACCCTTCACTATCCAGTTTTACATATTCAAACAACAAATTGATCAGATTTCCGATCCGAACCGATTTATTCTGGATGGCGTTCAGATATTCCTGCTGTTTTTCCGGTTCCTGTACCATATGATCCGCCAATGCTTTTGCGTAACCGGATACGGTCGTGACCGGTGTCCGAAGATCATGTGCGATATCGGAAAGCATCAGATTCCGCTTGCGGTCAAACTCTCTCTGCTGCTGTTCGCGCTCCTCCTGGATCTGATGAAACTCCGCCATCACAATCCGCGCGAACGTTATCGCACCCAAAATATAAGGAAGCAGCATACACACCATTAACAGCAGAAGAACCACAAACAGCAGGATGGCTTTCCATCCTTCCATCTCCTGTACGACGACGGAACTCCTTGTCGCCGGAAGTGCATTGCCCAGCCAGTCCTGTAATCGTTCCCCTGTCCACTGCATCATTCCCTGCAGCGGTGATGGCAAAAGCATCCGGACGGCATTTACTATCAGCAATAACAGAACACATATGATAAAAATAAACAGATCCGTCTTTCCAACGGATGACTGCCTCTGGTAATCCGGGAAAAAAACTTTCATCACCACAGGCATAACCGCCTGGCTGATCAAAAAACTGATCAGCGACTGTGCAACTGTCACCAGTACAAGGATATAAATAAACCGTTTGATCAAAAATGCCTGTAAATCACGCATTGCTATTTCTCCAGCCGATAGCCCAATCCGCGGATGGTTCGAATATAAGCTGCCGGGTCTTCATCAAGTTTTGCCCTCAGCTTGCTGATGCAGACCATAATATTATTGTCTGCAACCACATAAGTGTCACCCCATCCCTGTTCATAGATCTGTTGTTTGGTAAACACTTTTCCCGGATGCTTCATAAATAACTCCATGATCCGGTACTCTACCGAAGTCAGTTCAATCGGTTCTCCATTTTTTTTGAGTACGCAGCCTTCCGGATCCAGTTCCAGATCCCGGACGGTCAGCATATTGGATGACAGTTCCGCTGTCCCCAGAGCATAAAACCGACGGATATTTGAATTGACACGTGCTACTGCCTCCAAAGGATTGAACGGTTTTGCCAGATAATCATCTGCCCCGAGATTTAACCCCAGAATCTTCTCGGAATCCGCATCCTTTGCCGAAAGTATCATAACGGGAATATTGCTTGTTTTACGTAATTCCTGCAACACATGGTATCCGTCCATCTCCGGCATCATAATATCCAACAGACACAGATCCACATGTTCTTTCTTCAGCAGTTCCAGTGCCTGCTTCCCGTTTTCTGCCTCAATAATCTGATAATTTTCATTTTCCAGATACAGCCGGAGAAGCGTTCGTATCTCCGGCTCATCATCTGCAATTAAAATCGTATAATTCATACATTCTCCTGCCGGAAAGGTGAATTCACCGAATCCTCCTGCTGTGTAAATCCGTTTGAACCAGCCGGGTTTGCATAGCACAGTGCCTCATACAGTGCGGCATGTGTTGCATTCACATATGGTGACACATAAAAGATTGCAAGAATTCCAAGTGTCAGTCCGGATAAAATGTACCATCCGATAAAGGACAGATCCAAAACAAATGCTTTCCATTTCTGTCCCTGCATCATACGCTTGCTTTCCGCAAATGCCTGCTCTTTGGTCATCTGCGGGTTATCTGCCAGAAGGTACGGAATCATCATATATTCATATGCTTTTACAATACCCGGAATGATAAAAAGCAATGACCATAAAACCGTAAACAGATCACGGAAAAACATTGTCTTTGCAACATTCCTGTAATTATTGTCAAATCCATATCCAATGTTCCCAATCTGTGCCGGCTCGTTTAAGTTGCGGATAAAGAATCTCCTGCATCCAACCTCCAACGGATTTATGATAAATACATCAACCAGAAGTATAAGGACAAAAATCACCAGAAAAACAACTATGAGTATGCCGATGGCGATCGCTGCTGCGACCATACCGCCCATCATTCCCCTGTTTCCTGCTTTCAGTCCGTCCTTAAAGCCTTCTTCAAGCCCAGCCTCAAAATCGCGTAGTGAACCATCATCACTGTCATAACTGCTGTCATAATCATAGGAACTGCCTGCCTGATTATCCGATCCATGTAAGGAACCGGTTGCACTGCTGATGTTGCCCGAAGCAGCTCCGCTTCCCCCTGCAATCAGTGTCAGCAACAGGCTGATCAGAATACATTTCCAATAATTTCGTTTAAATGTTGCTTTCGCCCTTCCCTTTAATTGTGCGCGACTCCACATATCAAATTCCTCCATTTCCTTTTGATGATATCATCATAACACCAAATCCTTATCTTAAAAATCGCTGCACCTTAACGTTACCTTAACAACGTGTATTTAATTTGCCTGTTTCTTCTTCGGCAAAAGAAGGCTCAACAGAAGGGAAACAACAAACACTCCTGCCACGGCATTTCCATTGAAGATATCTCCCACTTCTTTCGGAAATGCGGAAAAGAAGTTGCCGGATGTCTGTGTCAGTCCAACCCCGATACAAAAAGAAAGGGAAACAATAATCATTGTACGGTCATTAAATTCGCAATTTTTTAACATTTTGATCCCCTCATACATGATTGAACCAAACATCATAACGGTACATCCGCCGAGAATAACCGCCCCGATCATTCCTTCATACCCAAGCTCCGGGTTGGTACATATGATCAGCAGACTTCCGAGAAATGTAAAACTGACGCCCATTACGATCGGCAGTTTCGAGCCAATTTTCCAGATCGGATATAACTGCATGCAGGTTCCGATTCCCGCAGCAAACATCGCACACTGCAAAATCTGTGTAATTTCCGCTGCCGTAAGATGTTCCCCACTGCCCCTGACCAAAGCTGCACTGCAGACGATCAGGACGGGTGCCAGATTTGCTACAAACATGGCAAGCACATGTTGAAGGCCAAACGGAATTGCTTTTCTCATGTATAGACAAAAACAGTTTATCATCTTATTGCCCATAGTGTCAAACAGGATTTCCCGGTTGCGGTATAATTATCATCTGTGCTATACTATGAACAATTAGCGTGTGAAAGCGTACAAAAGAGGAGGATTTATTTATGACATCTGCACAAATATGCATCATGATTGCCATTATCGTATACCTTATTGGTATGATCTATATTGGTTTCCGATGTTCCAAGAAAAACAACAGTACTGACGATTTCTATCTGGGTGGCAGAAAACTCGGTCCTTTCGTAACCGCGATGAGTGCCGAAGCTTCCGACATGAGCAGCTGGCTTCTGATGGGACTTCCGGGCGTTGCTTACCTCACTGGAATTTCAGATGCCGGATGGACAGCAATCGGACTGGCTGCTGGTACATACATTAACTGGCTGATCGTTGCCAAACGTATCCGCCGCTATACGCACACCTGCAACAATTCCATTACCATCCCATCGTTCTTCAGCAACCGCTATCGCGATGAAAAAAAGATGCTGCAGGTCATTGCTGCTATTTTTATTGTTATCTTTTTTATTCCTTATACGGCCTCTGGATTTGCCGCATGCGGAAAACTTTTTTCCAGCTTATTCGGGGTAAAGTATCTGACCGCCATGATCATCAGTGCTATCGTAATTGTGGCATACACGACACTTGGCGGATTTCTTGCTGCTTCCACAACGGACTTTATCCAGAGTATCATCATGTCGGTTGCTCTGATTGTAGTTCTGATCTTTGGTGTAGAAACTGCTGGCGGTATCAGTGCCGTTATCCACAACGCCTCCGAGCTTCCGGGATATCTCTCCATGACACTTTCCTATGATGTAAACACCAGAAAGGCCGCTCCTTACAGTGCCCTGACCATTGTTTCCACTGCCGCATGGGGACTTGGATATTTCGGTATGCCGCATATCCTGCTCCGCTTTATGGCAATCGAGGATGAAAAAAAACTGAAACTGTCCCGCCGCGTTGCAACCATCTGGGTCGTAATCTCCCTGTTCGTTGCCGTCTTTATCGGTGTGATCGGTTATACCATGAGCAAAGTCGGCGCGCTGGAGATGCTGACCGGATCGAATTCCGAAACCATTATCGTAAAAATTTCCGCCCTGCTCTCCCAGCACGGTGTGATATTTGCCCTGCTTGCGGGTGTGATTCTCGCCGGCATTTTAGCTTCCACCATGTCCACTTCGGACTCGCAGCTGCTGGCTGCATCTTCTGCGGTTTCTTCCGACATTCTCGGTGCTTTCCGCAAAGATTCTTCCAACAAAAACGGAAGCATGGCAGCCGCAAGAATTACACTCCTTGTAATTTCTGTCGTTGCCGCATTCATTGCCAGAAATCCGGACAGTTCCGTATTTGCCATTGTTTCTTTCGCCTGGGCTGGATTCGGTGCCGCATTCGGACCGGTTGTTCTGTTTTCCCTGTTCTGGAAACGTACCAGCAAATGGGGCGCACTTGCCGGTATGGTCTGCGGGGGTTCCATGGTATTTATCTGGAAATACCTGATCCGCCCGCTCGGTGGTATCTGGAACATCTATGAACTGCTTCCTGCATTCCTGATTGCCTGCGCTGCGATCGTAATCGTCAGTCTGCTGACACCAAAACCTTCCAAAGAAATCGAAGAGGAATTTGACCGGGTCGCACAGATGAAATAAATCTTTTAACTTTGTATACCAAAAATGTCGGTAGATATCTGACAGATATCTACCGACATTTTTAATTTTTATTTTCAATTATGCTTTGATCCTAGCGGCGGATCTTTACAGACTTCACACTGCTGTATGGACTGTAATACTTTGTTCCATCTACAGTAACATAGCTGCGGATCTTGTAATAATAAGTTCCTTTGGTGAGTTTTGCCCTTGTATAAGACTGCATCTCACCATCTTTTGTAGCCGCAATCTTCTTGTATCCATAATCATATGCTCCCTTGGAGCGGTAGATTTCATAGCCGGTAACGGAAGTACCTGGCAGCCATGTGATACGGACTTTTGATCCGTGTGCACGCAATCTTGTGATAACCGGCTTCTCCGGCTTAATAATAAAGCTTGTCTTTGCAGATCCCGTATAATTACCGGTTCCCACTACCATAACAGCAGCTTTTCCCGGTGCACCATTGTCACTGTAATTCAGATAGTAATCCGAACCTTCTTTTAAAACAATGTTATTTAATGTAACGGTAACTTCCGGTTTTACGGAAGATCCCGTATAACTTTGTGTTGCAATTTTGCTGATCACTGCATTTGCAAGATTATTGGATGAAACCGTTGTATTTCCGTTTCCATGATTTACAATACGGAAATAAACTGTTCTGCTTCCATAATAATTTCCGATTCCGTTAATTGTTACGGATGCAGTACCGATATTGCGGTTGTTGCTGTAAGTAAGGGTATAATCTCTTCCCTCGTACAGATATCTGCCATTCAGCCATACCGATACAGACGGACGGATATCATATCCGGTGTATGTCTGGTCAACGATTGTACCAACGGAAGCATTTGGAATATAGTACGAATATGTATTATTGCTGTTATTGGTTCCTGTTACCTGAACCGGAATCTGCAGGGGAATTTTACCATCCGGACGGTTCAGTGTCAGTGTTGTGGAACCAGCAGTATTTGCGACCAGTTTTGTTCCGCTGATATAGGCAACCGCAGTATTGGATACATACATATTCAGCCCCTGTACAATCGGGCAGTTTGCATTGCCTGGCCAGTGATTCGATACCTTAATGTTTTCATAGCATCCGGATAAATCTTTCGTCTGTCCGACAGACATCTGGATATAGGTTCCAATAGATGACGGAACAACAATCTGGTCAGAAGTAATATTGCTCTCTGCAACCTGAAGATTAGTTACGGTTGTTGTCTGGTTGTTTGGTGCCGTATAGGCAGTTCTGGTTACTGTGTTGGCGAATTCCTCTACCCAGTAGTGATATCCATTGTAATATACATGTCCGATTCCGACAGCAGTAAACTGGCTGTTTAACATATTTCTACGCTGTTCCTGTCCGGAATAATTTGCATTGTCTTCCCGCATTGCGTTGTGAAGTGCAGATGCGGAAGAATAATTCACACCGATATTCTCTGCATACACTCCCGCATAGACACCGTTTTCACTGTAAGCAGTATAATAATTTGTGCCATTTGGTCTGGTGTGTGAATATGAAAGTGCAATCTCTGCTGCACGTTTCATGGCTACCTGCTCCAGTGCATAGTCGTAAGTAAGCGGCTGCAGATTATTACAATATGTCTTCGTGTAATTGTTTGCATCCCAATACCATGCATCGGATGAATTTCTGCGCATACTGTTGATCATGCCATAGACATTTCTGGCATCCGTCTGTCCGTATGTAACCTGAATACTTACGTTCCGTGTACCGGTTGTTGCAGCCATCACATTGCCCGCATACCCCAGTGGAAGCAGTGAAACAATCAGGACAAACGCAAGCAGACGCCTGAGTACATTGTGCGTTTTGGTTTTTCTCATAATCTTGATCCCTTCCTTTATTTTAAAGTTTTGTTATCCCTATTGTACGCTTTTTAACGGCTTCCCGCAATGATAATTTCATAAAGTTTGCTTGACAAGCATAACAGAAAAGCTATACTCTAATTAGCAAACAGGTGGGTGCGCAACTCGTTTCTGCGGGCTGTCGTTTTGTCGGGGACACCGTTCGCAATTTCTAGTCTGCCTAAGAGGGAATCTTCGAAACGTTTATTACGCCCACTCCCCATTTGTCTTGATATTTACTTTATTTTCAATATGTCACTCTGTGACTGCGCAAATAGAACCGTGGGCATGCTTATTCGAAGCTTCCCTCTAAGGCAGACACAAAATCGCTCAGACGGTGTCCCCGACAAAACGACAGCCCGCAGAAACGAGTTGCGCAATCACCAATCTAATTAGCAGATGGAGAAGGGAGAAATGACTGACTATGACATATCAGGAATTAGTTTCAAAATTAAAAGATACTTATCAGGAGAAAGATGCTTCCAAAATCAGTGAACATCTTGCCATCCAGTTTAACATACAGGGAGAAGCCGAAGGTGCCCTGTATCTGGAAATTGCAAACGGACAGCTTCATGTTGAACCATATGAATATTACGACCGTGACATTTTAGTCACAACTTCAGCTGCTGATCTGCTTGCACTCGCGCAGGGCAGCCTTGACATTCTCGAAGCTTACCAGAGTGGGAAAATTTCTGCGGAAGGAAATCTTGCAAAAGCATTGCTGTTAAATGAAATTGTCACCGGTTCATCCGAAGCTCCGTCACCAGCGGAATCTGCTCCTGTGGAAACTTCGGCACCAGCGGAATCTGCTCTTGTGGAAGCTCCGGCACCAGCTGAATCTGCTACTGTGGAAACTCCAGCTGGCGAAAATACTCCGGCTGCAAAACCATCCGTTAAAGCACCACGCATGTCCCGGAAAAAAAACAGAAAAAGACATAAATAATCTGTAAACTTCCTTGTGTTTTTCAGACAGCATGTTATGATAATTCATAACATAAGGTTTTTGATATAGGAAAGGAGTGAAATATATGTCTTTTTTAAACAACTTAGGACAAAAGATCAGTGATGTGAGCCAGACTACCATTAAAAAAACAAAAGATCTGGCAGATACTGCAAAATTAAACTTAAATATCTCCGAGGAAGAACGCAAGATTGATACTGCATACGAACAGATTGGAAAATGGTATGTGGAAAAACATCGCGAAGATGCCGAAGAAGATGTAAAAACCTGGCTGGATGCGATTGCCATTTCCGAAGCCAGAATTAAGGAATGCCGTGAAAGCATTCACCAGATGAAAGGTGTAGCGATCTGCCCATCCTGCGGTGCAAGCGTGGATGCCGATGCTGCATTCTGCAGTGCCTGTGGACAGAAAATGCCGGAAAAGCCAAAGCCGGAACCGGTTAAGGAAGAGGATGTCGAGGTGATTCCTCCGGAACAGCCGTCTGAGGAACCAGCTTCTGAGACCGTGTCGGAAAATGCTTCCGAAAACCAGACCGAAGCACCTGCATCTGATGCTTCAACCGAAGCTTAAAAACAGACATGGAAAACAAAAGGAGCTGTCGTGCCGCCGATATTCGCTGGTGCGATAGCTCCTTTTCTAATTTTATTAAAACGAGCTGCGCAATCTCTACTGTTTATACAAACGGGTTATAAAACCGGCTGCCATCATGATAGGTAATCACAAGTGCAACCACGGCAAATCCAAGCACCAGTGCAATACACAGATAATCATTGCGCTGTAACTTTCTTCCCATATACCAGGTACGCTTTTTGTACTTCCCATACCCACGCAGCTCCATCGCATTACTGATTGTATCAATGCGGCCGATACTTGTAAAAATAAGTGGAAAGATGATAGATGCCGTACTCTTTATACGGCTCATCAGCTTTGCCTTCCCGGACATTTCTATTCCACGGGCCTCCTGCGCATTTTTAATTTTGTGGAAATCATCCTGCACATCCGGAATATAACGCAGTGCAATTGCCACCGCATATCCGATGTTGTAACTGATTCCAATACGATTTAACGATGCTGCAAACTCCGACGGATTGGTGGTCACGACAAAAATAAATACCGCCGGGATAATTGTAAAATATTTCAAAATAATGTTCAACTCATAAAACAACTGCTCAGCGGTAATCGGATAATGCGCCGAAAGCTGCCAGAGTACATGCTTTGTACCATAAATTTTTGTTCCCTGATCCGGTGCAAAAATAAAAATGGCAAGCACATTGATGACCAGAAAGAACATAATGAACTTAAAAATAGAACCGACCTGTTTCCACTCTGTTTTTGAAATCTTAAACAGGATCAGACTAAGAACCAGCATCACGGCGAGTACACGGGTATCATAAGTAAGCATGCTTGTGATGGACCATGCCAGAAAATAGATCAGCTTTGTGACACCACACAGCCGGTCCATCCAGGTATCTTTTTGCTCATAGGTCAATAACTTTGCCATTACCGCACCGCCCTTTCGTAATTGATAAACCGCTGCACGAACTGGGAAGGATCTTCAATTCCACATTTGACCGCCATCTCATAGAGAGATGTCTGCTTGAGATATGCCGGAGCCGTGATGGTTTCATCCGTCAGCACTTTCGCCGGCGTATCAATCGTCAGCAGCTGTCCATCCGCCACAACAATGGCGCGGTTGGTATATTCCAGCATCAGATGCATATCATGCGTAATCATGATAATGGTCGTTCCCTGTGTCTCATTGATCGTCTTTAAAAACTCCATAATTTCCGTATAATGGCGGTAATCCTGCCCCGCTGTCGGCTCATCCAGAATCAGGATCTCCGGCTTCATGACAAGAATGGATGCAATCGTCACACGCTTCTTCTGCCCGAAACTCAATGCTGAAACCGGCCAGTTCCGGAACTGATACAAACCACAGATTTTCAGTGTCTCATACACACGCTCACGAATTTCTTCTTCCGGAACCCCACGCACCGTCAGACCAAGCGCCACTTCCTCATAAATCATGGGTTTTGAAAGCATCTGATTCGGATTCTGCATGACGATTCCGATATGCTCCCCACGCTCTTTGACCGAAAGCGGTGAGATATCTTTTCCATTCAGTTCGATTTTTCCGTTGCTTGGCTCGAGGAACCCACAGATCAGATTGGAAAGGGTTGTCTTTCCGGCACCGTTTTTCCCGACAATGCTGATCATTTCCCCTTTTTTCACATCAAAGCTGATATCCGAAAGAATCGCCTTTCCCGGCTGATAAGAAAAATGCAGATGATCCACGTTGAGCACCTTTTCCTCTGCTTCCTGTTTCTGCGGAATCTTCGTTGTCTCAAACCATTCCCGGACCTGCGCTCTGTACGGCTCAAAATTCATGGTCTCCACATGCTGTGGATGATCTTCTGCCGCAATCGTACATCCGGCATGTTTCAGTGCCGTGACATAAAGCGGCTCGCGGATTCCCTGTTCCTTCAGGATATTTCCAGCCAGCAGATCATCCGGCTTCATATCCGCCACAATCGTTCCCTCGCCTACCACAACGATACGGTCCACGTCTTTATAAAGCACATCCTCAAGACGATGCTCGATGATCACGATGGTCTTCTTCTGTTCCTTCTGGATTCGGTCGATCAATGCAATGGCTTTCTTTCCGGTCGCCGGATCGAGATTGGCCAGCGGCTCGTCAAACAGCAGAATATCCACATCATCGATCATAACCCCCGCCATGGAAACTCTCTGTTTCTGTCCGCCGGACATCTCCGATGGTGCATGATGCAACAGTTCTTTTACCTCTACAGTCTCTGCCACACCGTCTACTTTGCGAAACATCTCTTCCTGTGCCATACAGTCATTTTCCAGCACGAAAGCAATATCTTCCGCAACCGTCAGACCGATAAACTGTCCGTCCGTATCCTGCAACACGGTTCCGACCATCTTGGAAAGTCCGAAAATTCCAAGTTTTTTCGGATCTTTTCCCTCGATTTTTAAAGTTCCGGTACTGTCTCCTTCATACGAAAAAGGGATCAGTCCGTTGATACAATTTGATAATGTCGACTTCCCTGATCCCGATGGTCCAATGATGAGCACCTTCTCTCCGGGATAAATTTTCAAATTGATATCCCGGAGTGTCGGCTCCATCTGTGACCGATATTTAAATGTAAAATTTTCAAATTCAATAATCGGTTCCATACGTTTTTAGTCTTCCTTTGTAAGACTTGATGATTTTGCTCCAATCTTTGTATATCCCAGTCCGAGTAATGAACCAAGTACACCCACAATGATGATATTGGCTACAAACGCAAATACGCCCTGTGAGAATACTTTCTTTGCAGGCTCTGCATAAATGAGAATATCAAGCACCGGTGCAACAACGATCCATGCAATTGCATTTGCAACCACCTGAACGACATTAAAAAGAACTACTTTCTTCTTATTAAATCCACCGGCCTTAATCTCAAAGCTCTTTGCGAATAAACCAACTAAAATTCCAAAGATCGCATCTGGGAATACCCAGCTCCACCATACACCACCGTAAAACAGTGCATCACCGAGTGCATGTCCCAGCAGACCAATGATTCCTCCGACAACCGGTCCAAACACTGCTGCAAGAAATGCCAGCACTGCTGCACGTGGCTGCATGGATGTATTCGGGATAATTCCCAGCGGAATCTGCACTTCTGTCAAAACAATGAACAATGCGGTTCCGATACCGGTTGCTACAACTTCTTTGATTCCAAATTTTTTCATAACAAGTTCCTCCTTTGTTTTTTCAGTACCTTATTATTTATGATAAACGCACAAATGTCAAGTTTTTCGCCCTTTTTCTTTCCAGCTTCCCCTAACTTTTTGCACCTTCTCCGGCAAAGTATTCCTTCACCAGTTTAACAACGACACCGGAAAGCAAAAATACTGCGATCAGGTTCGGAATTGCCATGAGTCCGTTAAACGTTTCCGCAATACTCCACATCAGACCCAGATCCATGGTCGCACCCACAATGGCAACCAGTGCATACACCAGCATGAACGGCTTATTGACACGGGAGCCGAACAAAAACTCGATGCAGCGCGTCCCGTATAATCCCCATCCGATAATGGTGGAAAATGCAAAACAACACATCGCAACCGCAGTAAAAATAGATACCCAGTTTCCGTATGTTGCGGTAAATCCACTGATGGTAAGTTCTGCTCCTGCCGCCTGACCATAACTGACCGGAACCTGGCTGCACAAAATAACCAGCGCGGTAAGCGTACAGATCACAATCGTATCTACAAACACCTCGAAAATTCCAAAAAATCCCTGCTTGATCGGTTTTCTCGTGTCTGCACAGGCATGTGCAATTGATCCCGTGCCAAGTCCTGCCTCGTTGGAAAAAATTCCACGGGATACGCCCTTTTTCATACTCATGAAAAAGCTGCCGACCGCGCCGCCGGTCACTGCTGCCGGATGAAATGCCCCTTCTATAATGGAAGCAAATACTGCCGGAACATGACCGATATTAAATAAGATCACTCCCACTGCCAAAACAATATAGATTAATGCCATAAACGGTACCAGCTTTTCTGTCACCCGTCCAATCCGCCTGATACCTCCAAGCAGAATGAGTGCGATCAGAACCGCCAGAATGATCCCAACCACAAGATTAACAGTCGGTACCGCATCTTTTGAAATGACATGATAATTCATTAATGCCGTATTGATGGCTGTGGTAATCGTATTTACCTGTGTGGCATTCCCTGTTCCGAATACGGTCAGCACGCCAAACGCGGAAAACAGATACGCCAGCCAGTGCCAGTGCTTTTTGAGTCCGTTCTTAATATAATACATCGGACCGCCGACCAGATCCCCATGCACATTTTTTTCGCGGAAATGCACCGCAAGCGTCACTTCTGAAAACTTGGTACACATACCGAGAATTGCGGAAATCCACATCCAGAACACGGCACC